>SDBS01001466.1_pt1 | contig 23835 bp, 41 predicted proteins | sample 2277091 | NCBI WGS metagenome assembly SDBS01 (sample SAMN10404972, study PRJNA504765) | marine sediment metagenome | isolation source: marine sediment core GS10_PC15, 163 cmbsf | place: Arctic Ocean: Southern Knipovich Ridge | collected 2010
ACTATCTGCAATCGTATTATGTATCTTGATATTACGCATCCCGAAGTTTGAGGTGTTTAACTCAAGAATGTTGATATCATTTCCTTTGGCATTCCACTCAACCCACTTACCATCAGGACGAACAGTAGAAAAGCCATTAGCGGTCTTAAACGCCTGCCATGCCCCGCCGTAATATATGCCCCCTTGGTCCATATCACTGACAACACGATACCCGGCGTCAAGTTGGACTATTGAAATCGCATCATAGAACCCAATAATCTTACGGGAACCATCGTCTTCTCTCAAAAAAGTTTCAGATGTCTCGGCAACGAAGTCAGTAACAGCATCAACTTCCTGATCGGCGTTCACGCAGATATAACGCTTGCGATACGTGCCATCTGGGTCCTCTGACAGAGTCGAAGCGTTCACGGCAGTAACAATATCAGGGAAAGCACCGCCTACCCATATCTCAACAGTTTTACCCGCTTCACCTGTGGAATCACCATCAATAGTCATAGTGGTTTCAGTAACGGCAATAATCTCAAAAATACCATCATCAATAGAAGTTAGTGCGGCAGAAAAATCCATATTAACTAACGTGCCAACTTTTGGTTCTACCGTATCCCAGTTAATACCAATAACTTTAAGATTGCCCCCAGCATCTTCCATATCAAGACTGGCTGTGGTCGAGAATACCCCGCCCGTTGCTGTCATATAGTCTGTAAGCGTGCCTGTGAATCCAGCTATTGTACTTCCGCCAGCAGCATCAAGATCACCCACCCACGCAACGACTGATACATTGTCTATGGAACCCGTAAACGTCGCATCCGCTCGAATAGCAATAGACGCTGTAGTGCCCATTGCTATACCATATGCAGTAAAAACGCCTACTTGTGTATAGGATTCAATCGCTACTCCATCAAATCGAGTTGTAACAACACCATCTGTATATGCAGTCACTTCAAACTGGATTCTATACAGGCGACCGTCTGTTAGACCAGTTAACCCTTGTATGAGATCAGAATTTGCACCTGCGTTGTCTTCACTTGCTACACCACCAGCTAAGGTCCAAGTACCCTGAGTCCAGTTGTCAAAACTTGGAAACCCGCCATCAGTTACAAGCTCACTGCCAACAGTAAACGCCGATGCCTGTCCGACAAAGTGCACAGTGTCTTCATTAATGTTGCTGCCAGCAGCAAAAACAGAAACACATAGTACAAAGAATATCAGTACGTATCTCAGTATCAATCGTTTCATGTTACACCTCAATATGGTTTGGTGAGAATTTTAGCGTTTGCCGTAAGACTGCCTTCAATCGGGACGAGAACCATTATGTCGTCACCCTGCAAGTCCAGCATGGCCTCTGCTATTGACTCCACGGCCCCGGCAGTGGCTATCGTCCATGAAGAAGTGCTTGATACATCAGAAGATGTCGTTAGGACCACCGCCCTCGCCATTTCATAACTTGCCGTAACTGATGCCTGTGTTCCCATCGTAAACGTCAAGGTGCCGCGCAAAGCCAGTTCACAGTCCTCGGTATCACCGTCATAGGTTCCCGTATGAACATCAATCTTTACCGTACCGTCATTGGTAATGCCAATGGCCCTGAATCGCATCGCGTTCGTGCCATACGGAATGTTGTAAATGACAATTTCATCATCGCCCGACGAAGCGGCGGCGATAATCGCAGTAACAGTCTTGAACGTCCGCTCGCCAACAGCTAAAGCGGTAGCCTCAGTGCCCGCCGACAGAAACGATGCTGTGGTATTCCATGTAAAGTTCGGTGTAGTCAATTCAGAACCAACCTGTGCCCGTACAGCAGCCATGCAGAGAACTGCACCGATACCCAGTACGAATCCGATTATTAACTTTTTCATTTGTCTAACTCCTGTATCAATTTCTTGAAAACCCACATAAGTTCCAGCCTTGTAAACACGACACCGTCAATCACAAAGTCCCCGAGAGCATCGCGCCGTTCCCACTCAGCTTTCAACTGGTAGCGGCCCCGATACACGCTCAGGGTGCGTCTCACATTGTCCGGTATAGTCCCAATTTGTTTCTCCTAAAGGTGGGACCGGTTCATAAGACCAGCCCCACCAGGAGGAAGGAAACTCTTAGTCGGCAACCCGTTGTCTGGCTTGCTGACAAAGAACGTAATCCACATACATCGCAGCGGCAGCACCGCCCTGTTGCTCGGCCTCTAACGTCGGAGTCAACATAATGTCATCCGGGATGTAATCAGCCGTAGTCGTCAGGTGCAGTTGGTTGACCTCTCGCAACTCGTCATCGCCTTCCGCGAAGTAGAACGTGATAGCCGTTCCGCCATCGTAATGGAAGGCTACGCGATACCACGTATTCGCAGCGACCGTAATACCTGCAAGGGTATCGAGGTTTGCTGTAGTCTTTGCGACAGACGTTTTTAGCACCGTAGCTACCGTCAGGAACCCTATACCATTGCCGAGAGCAGCAATAGCAGAAACGTCCGAATCAGACAGCCCGACGAAACAGCCAGTGGCCGTATTCGTGACCAGGAACCGTGCTTCAAAATACAGCTCATGGCCCGTTGCTATCTGGAACGACTCTCCGTTTGCAATCATGTTCGACTGCTTAGAGTCCGTCGCACTCGTAGACAGGACAATTATACCGCCTGCCAACTCCTGCGAGGCATCGGTCCCGTCAAGGAACGCCGGAACAGTATCGGTGCCGTCAATAGTAGACTTCCATCGGGAAAGGTCCGCCAGAACACTGACAGAAGACCCAAGGAAGTCGTCCCAGAACGTATAAACGTCCCGACAGTCCATTTGCGAAAGCCCTTCTGCGTGAACAGGAAGGCCAAATCGTAATCTTGACGTACTCATAGTGACCTCCTTTCGTTAGTCGGCCACTCGCTGACGAGCCTGTTGACAAAGCACGTAATCCACTAACATCGCACCGGCACCAGCCGCCGTCTGCTCCTCGGCTTCGAGGGTAGGCGTAAGCATAATGTCGTCAGGAATGTAGTGGGCCGTAGTCGTCAGGGACAGAGAGTTCACCTCAACCATCTCGTCGTCGCTCTGCGCGAAGTAGAATTTGATGGTGTCGACGCCGTCGAAGTGAATTGCCCCACGATTCCACGTATTCGCCGCAATGGTGATACCGGAAATCGTGTCGAGATTCGCCGTACTCTTGGCGACCGACGTGGACAGAACCGCACCAACCGTCAGAAAGCCCATGCCGTTGGCAAGGGCCTCAATAGACGCGGCATCCGAAGACGACAGCCCGACAAAGGTGCTGATGTCCGTATCTGCCATCGTCCAGCGGCACTCGAAGTACAACTCATGTCCAACGGCGATCTGGAAAGCCTCACCATTGACCATCATGTTTGAAGCATCCGAGTCGGTTCCGCCAACAACGATTTGCACGATACCGCCTGCCAGTTCCTGAGAGGCGTCGGTGCCATCCATGATAGCGCCAACCGTGCCTCCGGCAGTGATGGTAGACTTCCACCGTGAAACCTCGACAGCAATACTCATTGACGAATCAAGAAAGTCATCCCAAAACGTAAACACGTCCCGGCAATCGGCACTGTTCAAGCCTTCAAACAAGACCGGAAGGCCATATCTTAACTTAGTAGTCATAAGGACCTCCTTTCTTAGTCGCTATTGCCGACAATGCACCCAACAGCTTGCGGCGTCTTGAGTACCAGGCCCCAGTTCGACTTATACATCCCGATACCACCGACAACCTTCGGGTCCTTCATGGTCCACTCGCCTTCGATCAGACCCTCACCCTTGGTGTTCAGGGAGTCGATATAGAAGGCTTTGGAATCGAGGACGATTGCGCGGCTTACGCTGCCGGAGTCCTTGGGCACGTTCGGATCGTAAACGACATCGAGCGACCCTACCCGGACAGTGGTAAACTTCGCCAATACCGGGTCAGTAGTGCCAACGGGAACGCCCGCAACATCCTTCTGGCTGGTAATCAGCAGGCTAACCAACGCACTGTAGAGCGTGTCATCCAGAAGTGCCATGTCAGGCTTGATGATCTCGCTGGTCCCGGAAACATCTGCGGTTCGCCACATTCTTCGCGCCAACGAATTAAGGGCGTGAATGGAATGGGTGGACCACTTGGGAGTAGCGGGGATATTCGGTATCTCATTTATGTCAGCCATGACGGGATACCAGTATTCGTTCGTGAAAACGCTACTGACATCACTGTAGACATAGTTGTCTACCGATACCGCTGATGCAGCAACCGCAATACCACCGTAACTATAACCCGCAGTCGTGGTGACGTTGTTGCTCGTCTCGAAGCAATCGCCCAACGGACCGAACAACCCAACAGGAACCAGTGCGTCATCGCCATTCGAGTAAAGAGCGTCTACGAAGGCACGATACAGGGAGGCCTGCGCGTTACGCGCATTTTCCTTCTGGATGTCGTACAGCTTCATCTGACCCGCTGCACGGTTGGTCTTGATTGATTTCTCGGATACGCCGTATGTTTCGTCGATGAAACAATAAGGCAGCTTTGCCTCGTCTATTGGGTCTTTTTCTTCAAACGATCTTGTTCCCAGTTGACCCGAAATCCAGGAGCTCGTTTCCTTTAACTTGCGCACCTGCCACAAGAATTGTGTGCCAAATCCGCCGAATTTGATCTTGCCGGGCTGAACCATCTTCGCAAGCAGGGCATTGATTTCCCCTACGCCTGCGACGACAGCCTTGACAGACCTTTTGTGGCGGGTGGCCATACCTTGAGCGGTAGCGGCATCCGAAGCACTCATAAGTGCTCTCCTAACATACAAATTCCACGTTGAAAACTTGTTGGTGGACGGTCAAGATACAACCGTGATGTTAGGTGTGTTACTCCGCCCTATTTACTCCCGTGTGGGAATAGTTTGGACACAACTTCTTGTCCTGGCAAGATAGCGGTCTATTCTCGTATCCCGGGAAACCCTTTACACAAGCTGCGCAGCCTGAAGGGCTTTTCTGGCCTTGAGTGGGTAGACGTATCTATTGTCCTTGCCAGCCCACTGAACAGAATCGTTCAGGTACTTACTGAATCTTTCACTGAGCCATGATAACGGGCGCGTTTGTCCTTTTCCAAGGCCGCTTCTCCACCGTGTACCGAGTTCAACGAAAGTCTTGTTCAATCTCGCAATATCAAGCTGGAACGGCGTCTTGCCGCCATCACGGAAATAATGGCAGGATACAACATCCGTCCTCAGTATCACCCTTCCACCCGTCAACCATACCTTGAGTACCCATTCAAGCCCCCCGGCACCCCAGATACCCATCGCCTCCTCACAGCCGTCATGCTTCCAGTAATAATCCTTCTGGATCATGTAAGCGCAGCCGAGGATACTCATTGTCTCTTGTTCAATCTCCCGGTCCTCAAGAGACTCCGACATGAGCGGGTAAGTATTCTGCATGGTTTTAGTCAGGATGATCATACCCATGTCCCGGCCTTTGCCGGTCCATGTCTCGGTGTCGAGCGCGTCGAGCATTGGTTTGAGCAGTGTGGTAGGCCCACAAGACTCCTTCATTCTTGCATCCCACCCTTCACTCATCGAACTATGACAATCCAGTCTCAGGAGATATTTCCCCTTCGCCTGCTTCGCCATGCGATTTGTTAGAACGCGGTGGCCCTCTTGTTCTTTATCATGTTCAATAAGTATCTCAAGAGGCCCGACCGCATTCTCTTTGACACTGTTTACCGTTCTTTCGAGGTATGGTTCGTCCACCTGTCCGACGGGGATCATCACTGTTACGGTGTCCTTATCGGCTTTTTGCTCTGCCGTGAGGGGTTTTCTGACGTGGGCGCGGTATGCGTCGAGAGATGTAACCTTGTACTTATCGGCCCTCTGCTTGCAGACAACCTTACAGAATCCATTGGAAACGATTCTGTTAGTCAACCGGCAAAGTTCGTTATGCCTGTGTTGTTCGCAGTATTCGTTCACTTATCTCGTTCCTCATCTTCCGCTTGACTTCTATCTTCGCAACATCGTTCGGCTCCAAACTGGACTCGGGCATCTCTCTTAGCTCTGATAACTTCCTGTCCATTCTTACGCCCATGCCCCACGATTCGTTCAATAAAACAGTTAGTCTCTCTAATAGCTTACAGTCTTTTTCGTATAATGCAAGGAAAATCTCGTCATAAATTTCCCGGTGCACCTCACAAATAGTGCGGACCTTGTGGGTAAATCGCCCTTTTCCTGTGTCAAATACGTTGTTCTTCATCCTTGATTACAGATTGCTACTGGTTTTAAGCACTTTCTACACAAATATACCGCTACCGCTATGGCATCGTGAACCCACATATTACCTGGCTCGTTTTTGTGCATATCACAAATATAAGACGCCCCTTCAAGCCCCGCCCTCTCATAAACAACAAATGCCATCCTTCCTTCCCCACCGCAAATACACGTTGCTGTCAACGGGAACTCTGTTTGGTGGGAAAATTTGGTCCCAGTTTCGCCAAAAGCTATCTGCATTGACACGTCTTGCACAATTTCTTCTTTTTCACTCATGTTACTTCCCTTTCTCTAGATACGTTCTTTTTCATATTTCATAGCGTCCGATTCGCCAAATTCAAGGTACTTCTCAAATCTATGTGCCAGCCAATAGAGTCCGTAAATCTGGCCCTTACCCATGCCGGACGCCCATTTCTGGGCAAGCATAGCCATCGGTTCGCACGTCTTTTCCGCATTGTTTATGCCAATTTCCGGTTCACGGAACATGTGACAGCACACGACATCGGTACGAATAATGACTTCTCCGCCCGTCAGCCACGCCTTCAAGGCCCACTCCAGGCCGCCACCTTCACGAATACCCAATTCCTCGTCGCAACCTTCGTGATACCAATAATGGTCCTTTTGTATCATCCAACAGCAGCCGCCGATGGACATACTCGGCTCCTCGATACGTCTCAGGTTCATCGCTTTCCACTTGGGATAGGTATTATTGAACTCACGATCCAGCCCAATAAAACCTATATCCTGATAGCCCCCTGCCCAGGTTTTCGGGTCGAGTGCGTCCAGCATAGGTTTGACTATGGTTTTCTCGCCACAGGAGGACTTCATGCGTGCATCCCACCCGGGACTCATGGAACAATGCGCGTCGATGCGGAGCAGGTATTTGCCGTCTGCATCTATTGCCATGCGATTCATTAAGACCCTGTGGCCCTCACGGTCCTTATCGCGGAGCGCAAGTATCTGCGTTGGCCCAACAGCATTGTCATGGACGCTCTCGATCGTCCGACCTATCCACTGTTCGTCGGCATCACACACAGGGATAATCACCGATACGAGGTCCGTATCGGCTAACTGCTCTGCTGTGAGCGCCGGACGCAGCTTCTCACGCACCTGCTCAAGCGTAGGGGCCTTAAACTCCTTCGGCCTGCCCCTACAGGCCACCTTGCAGAACAGGGCGGTGGTACGCCCGCCTGTGTGCTTACAAAGCTGGTCATGTGTGTGGTTTTTGCAGTAATCAGTCAAGGTCGTCACCACTGAAAGCATCATCCATCGTTTTAATATTCGGAGACGCGGACGCCTTCTTGGACCCGGACGGCGTACCACCTTCAATGTCGTCGACCTGTTTACGTATCTTGTCCGGATCAACTGTCTTTGTGCCACCCCTGCCCTTGACCATGCTCAGGCAGTCCTTCATGGGTACCTGTGGGAACCGCTTCATGCAGTCGTAAAGATTGTCCACAGTTGGCTTGTCGGCACCACTGATATTGGCTAATTTGGAAAAGGCCATTAGCTCCTGCGCAGGGCGGGTATTGCCGAAATGTTCCGGTTGGCGCAGACCCTCCATGTAGTTTGCGTGTACCTGGTAGTCAGGGTCAGCTTGTACCGCCTGGTCCTCGGTGTAACCTTGATATTGGCCGATCATATCCTCGAACAGTTCGCCGACCACCTTCTTGAGATCGTCTTCCGACCGTCTGCCGAAGTTATCGCCAAGAAGACCGCGTATGGCCTTGTCCGGGTCTATTTGAAAGTCCTGAATGAACAGGGACACTTCCCCTTCGGACATCTTTTTGACGGCCTCTTTGACTGCCACAGGCTGTCCAGCGACCTTGTTGAAGCTGTCGACCTTCTCTTGTGCAGCGGCAAGTTTCTTGCGTAGGTCCCCAACTTCGCCTGCCTGACGACCGTGTACGCTGTTCCGGTGCTTTATGTCAGCAACCATCTGTTCACGGTTCATACCGTCGTAGCGTGCGTCAAGGCCGAGTTCGGCAAAGGTCTTTTCTGTTGCCGTTCCCTCTGCGACGGCTTCACCTTCTACTACTTCCTCCTCTTTGGCCACCACCTCTTCTTCAACAACTTCTTCCTGTTTTTCTTCTTCTGCCATGGTTTCTTCCTCACATACAAAGTTGTGGCTTGGGCACCTTTGGATTCACCAACTCAGCTTTATCCAACACCCGCAAGCCTTTATCTTTCAATCGTTTCGCAAAATCGGCCCTGTCCGTTACCACGTCACGTGGATTGTAGGGGTCGCATACGCCTACGTGATGCACCCCGGCTACGCAGAAGTTCGTGTCCGTAACGAGGTTCGGTATACTCGGCACCTTATTGGCCAACCTGCCGCAAACCGGACAATGCCTCTTTGCGCTGTTCACCGACATTTTGGCAAAACGCTCAAACTGTGTATCGCAATGCGCGCAGTTGTAATCGTAAATTGGCATCAGGGCTTGTACTCCTTAAATACCTGTTTGAAAGCGACGTCGGTGTACCGGGTATATTTGCACTCAGACCCGGTAAACCCTCCGTTGTCAACTACCCAGTCGCCCGGGCAGATGATAATAGACCCGCCCTCAAATGGGATGCGTCCATGCTCATGCTGGAATTTTCCACAATCACGGCACGGCGAATTTATCATAGTAGAGTACCCTCCCGGTTTCACATCCGGATGGCCCCCCTCACCAAACCATTGAATAGCCCTGAATACTGATGATATCTGTACTTCCATTATTTATCCTCTACCTTCTCGTATGTTGCCTCGAAGATATCTGGTTTACAGGGACAGAACTCGCCCTTCACGCCTTTGATAATGAAGTCGCCCTTACAAATCGCATGATTACCCTCGAGCGTCCGTATCTTGATGCCCGTGTCCTTCAGGCTACTGGTTTTCATGTCAACAAATAACGACTCTCCAACAAATGCCTTGAGTTTTTCAAATTCCCCTGGCTTTCCAAAATACTGCATCGCTTCAATTACCACTGGTTTCTTTCGGTACTTTGCCATTACTTCGTCTCCTTCTTCCCTGCTGTCTTCGCCTGTTCTTTAGCCATGCGATTCTTGAACGTCTCTCGCTGTATCTCAAGTTGGCCCTTGGCAACGTCCTTGGCAACCGCTATATCAGCCGAACGCTGTTCATTGCCGACCTTCTGTTCGCCTGCTTCAAGGTTCTGTTCGGCCTTGGCCGCTTCAATCTCGGCCTGTTGCTCTGCTTCCCGTTGGGCCTGCTCTTGTTCGGCCTGCGCCGCCTGTGCCTGCTGGTCTTGGAACTGTTGCACGGCCTCGCCTGTCGGCAGGAAATCTTCAATGTTGTCCAATCCCGGCATTAACTCCCCTGCTTTTTCGAGGAACTTCGATGCAAGGTCAAGCCGCCCCATCGGTTCGTAGATTGTCGGGTAAAGGACATTCGTGTAGAGTTCTATCATTGAAGCGGCCTGTTGCTCCTGCGTGAGATTCCTTGTCGAACCCGGCTCGATACTGATTCTGGTAGAGAGTCGTATGGCCTCCATTGTCATATCGTCGGTCGTCAACCAGAACTGCGCCAGTTCCTCGCCTACGATAGCGTCGATGCCGAGTTTGAGCAAATGACCGCCCGCCTTCATCGCCAACTGCGCCTGCGGCCACGGAAGTTCCTGGAGATTAGACGCTTTGGGGTCAAACTCTGGTTTCTCGTCCAGCGAAAAAGCGTCATCCATTGTAACAGGTACATCAATTTCTGGTTCAACGCCGCGCATCTCGATCACCGATAGCTTTGGCACGAACTGGTGAGCAATCTCCAACATCTTGACAGCATCTTCCTGTATGCTTTTCTCATACCCTCGGGGGCCTGACAGTCGCAAGCTGCTTCGCTGCTGTCGGCGCTCGAGGTCGGCCCGGACACCGATTGCAGTTACTTCCTTATAGTCCGCAACAGATTCTATCGCCAGTTCAGTATCGCCGGAAGCGTTCTTTGATTCGTCGCTGAACAGTTCGTAAAACTTTACGAGTGCTTCGTTGGCCGACTCTACCCGGACTTCCGTCAGTAATGGTTTGCCCCCTTCGTCTATCATATTCAACAGGACGGCTCGTTCGGCCTTGTTGATGAAGTTGTCGATGTCCGTCATGTTGACATCAGACTCTTTGCTGGCGAGATACTTCGTGATAGCGGCATGAAAAGCGTTCTTCTGGATGTAAGACATCATCGTATCGGCCATCTCGTCCATGCGCTGCATCTGCTGGTAATCGGTAAACCCGTACAACGATTCCGGGACCTGATTCAAGCTGAACCGGGTAATCGGAAACTCTTTATGGTCAAGCTCGAACGGCCATTTCTTCTTGTCTTTGACAGGGCGAGGTATGCCATCGATGAATTGCAGGTATCGCCGTTCCGTCTTGAGCTTCAGTTCATCGACAAGCGAAACGGATCCGATGTCCTCTTGCGGGTCTTCTTTTGTAAAATCACGAACCGCCGCGTCGTTACGAGCAAATACGTGCCATCGGGTAAGTGAAAGATATAGTTCTTTATCTCCATCGCCTACATCCTTCTGTTCATCTTCTGACAGGACCGATGAATTGGTTTTGCGAATTGTCGCAATCTCGTCCTCTGTTATATTCGGCACGTCGGCCATCAGCGTCTCGATGGATATGTCCTCCCTGTAGGCAACCCACGACGCCCTTGCCATTAACCCCCCGGCGTCCGGGTCTATTCTCACGTCCTTCGTCGGCAGGTACCTCAGGTCGGGCATCCACTTCTTCAGGTCGAACACCGGCATCGTGTAGCCGACATTGAAAAGCAAGGCACTGTCGAGCTTCTGGGACTCAGCCGCCTGGCAGTCCTGTTCACGCCACACATACTCAATGTACTTCCGCTCCGCCTCGGCGGCCTGCTGCGCATCCTCATCGGACGCATAGGCGTCAGCCACAGCAACCTTGAATGACGGGTCGCGCTGGTCCAGGTACGCACGGGAAATCTCGACATGGTTGCGCAGGTCATTTACTACCGGCTTGTCGGTATATTCCTCTCCGCCTTCGCTGCCTTTGGCTGAATATCGATTCAGCGCCATATCCCAATGCTCTGTAGGCATGTCCTTCTCGGCACGCTTGAATGCGCCCATCCAGTAGGTGTATATGCGTCGATCGATCGTCTCTTTGTCTAATTTAGGCTCCTTGTCGGGCATCGTCTTCTCCTTGGGATATCGCGTTTAGGGCATCGTATATTTCTTGTGATACAGCACAATAATAGGCATTACCTGTTAGGTTCGGATCAACCACAACCCGGACACCCCTAAATATATCAAGGTAATACTGTTGTGCCACTTCGGCATGTGCCTGTAGTGTTTTCAAGTCTATGGCCGGGATTGGTGGCGCATTCGTAAACGTGGAATAGTTTTCATCTTCATTAGGTTCCTTGTCGGGCATATCCCTGATACCGCCTTTCTCTTTGTTTTTGTTCTATCGCATAGAGGTGAGAACCCGGCTGTGGGGCCTGTCTCTGCTTTTGCCATTTCAACTTTGTCTGTACCCCATACCTGACACAATCCGGGCCATCATCTTCAAAGTCCATGATCTCTTCCGGTTTCGCCTTTTCTGTCGGATCGCCACTTAAATCCTTGAACCGAAGATTCCGCATCTCTCGGAATACCCGGACACACTGTGGTTCAAAGGTCAATGCCGGATGCCGGGCCATCTCCAACAGTTCAGTAACAGTGAGACTGAATTTGGCGAAATACTGTTTGGCAAAGTGTGAATGAGCATCAACTTCACCTTCCAGCAGTGCTTTGCGGGCAAGGGTGGAAAGTAGTGCGTTTCGCACCGAGTCGTACCCTGCACGTGAATTATCCGCCAACCGACAAGAGAGGCCCAATGCGTTGTTATACAGCGACAGGATGGATACAGGGGCCTTGTCCTTGCCGCTGATAGGCACCCTCTGCTTTGTGGCCGGGTCTATCAGGGTATCGACGACGTTGCCCTCCGTCAATCTGAGAACTTCCTGGCAGTTTACTTGAATAGTAGCACCTGAACGATAATACTCACGATATACATGCTTGTCACCATTTTGAGCCACTCCCATCCACAGGCAGACCATCGGATGCCGAATCCCGTGGTCGATTATTCGATAAAAGGCCATATTCTTAGTTGACTTCATCATAAGGTGTGCGTCGGTGAGCATGGGATACACAGGCTGGCCCTGTACCGCCGTGTAGTCAATCTCCATCTCCCTGCGCCATTTAGGTGTCTCTACCCCGCCATAACGAGCAGAGCGACGTCTCATCCAATTTGCGTCCTTCTCCGGGTCGGCAGAGTAATGAATGCGCACGTGACAGTAGTTCGTATCGAGTTTACGAATCCGCACGCCCTTCATTATGTCTTTCCAGTCAGTCGCCATCTTCGTCTACCGGAGGTTCCACCGGCAGTAATCCTAAAAATTCCACAATCTCATTGACTTTGTTTTTGAGTAGTTCGAGGTATTCTTCGTGCCTCTCGTTTTTAATCAGGTCTCGTACTTTTTCCATTTCACTTCCTCTTATACAAACATACTAATGCAGGATAAAACTGTATCATCCCGATGTCATTGTAAGAAAACGGCATGGCCGACTTCGGTTTATCGTGGAAACGAGTAACATTTACATCGTCAACCAAATCCTTGAAAAACTCAACTGCCGTGCCACTTCTGCGGTACCCGCCACCATAGCGTTTCAGGTACGACGAGTACATATCCTCAACAATGTAAATAAGGCGGGTATTCGGCCACAGCGACTTGAAGCTGAATATCTGGTCGGATACACGATGGGAACCGTCGTCGATGACAATATCGAAGTCCACCCCCAAACTTGACATGAACTTCATGTCGCCTTGATCGCCTATGTGAATCGTTATACTGTCATCGGCGAACTTCTGCGCCTTTTCGTCAACGTCGATGCCATGAATCTCTGCGTTCGGGAAATAACCACACCACATCCGAAGTGAAGCACCTTTGGCTACGCCTATTTCGAGAATCTTCAACGGTTCGTTGCGGATACCTTCAAACATCTGTTCATAGACGGCAGTGTAATTGTGATGGCCCGGGCCTTTGTCTGTGCCGTATTTGGTTGCTAATTCGTTAAGAGTCATGCCGCTATCCCTAATTTATCGTGAACGAAGTCGGAGAATTGACCGGCGTTGGCCGTGGACACAATCTTGATATCCTGGCAGCAGGCTTCAGCGTTCGTCCGGCAATCCTCAAACTCGTCCACGAAACCACCTTCGTCCAGAAAATACCGTGAAGGATTAGCCGACCGGACCTGATCGCCCGCACCCGCACCGCCCGGAAGGCCCCGTATCGTATTGTGTTGGGATGCAATTACCAGTTTACCACCTTTGCCCTCTGAGTAAGGGGCCAACCCGGTCCACGGTCGCATCCACGGTCTGAGTCCCTGCAGCATGAACGCCGCTTTACCGACCAGAGCAGAAGCGTCAACTTCTTTCTTCGTCTGGACGATTATTTCCTCATGTTCACCGAAACGGCCAATATGCGAATAATACAACATAGCACACCATGATAGAGTCATCTGGCGGCTCTTATCCCCGGTCAGGAACGGTTCGGTAAAACACAAATGTAGAAAATGCTGCAAATGCTCTTTCGGCGGGAATCGCAGAACCTCCGGTTTGTCGTCGGAAGTAAACTCATCCTTCCTGATGGTATAGACGTAGTTTACTGCCCAATACCAAGGCTCTTCGGAGCATCGGCTCATCTCAGCACGCTGCCAGCCCTCATCAGCGTCGATCTGATGAAGAATGTCCCGTGTAATCCACGGTTCTAACTGGCTGTCAAGAGGGTAAATCATATCTTGAACCCTACCGAATTGCTATTACTGACACGAATCTCAACTTCCTCACAATTACAGGAGGTTGGAGTCCCGTCGTTAGAATAGCTAAACTCATACGCCCGATGGCCTTTACGGATAAATATGGCCGTAATCATACCGGGCTTGCCGTAAACTTCCACCTTCTGGCCTATGTTGTATTTAGTTTGGTATCGGGCCATTTATTTCTCAGATTCCATAATCTTTCTCATATCTTAATTATCCAACGAAGCAATAATACAAACACAGCGACTATAACAGCCGTGCACAGTATCTCAAACATAATCCCAATCGCCCGGCAAGGTAACACGATTGCCGCTCAGGCGAGCTTCTTTCAATTCTGAAGTATCCATCCATGGATCCCAATTCAAAAGCTCCGCACAGGCACGCTCGGCATAATCCTCGCGATGGGCGTGGTAATCCTCGATAGAGGCGATACGAACAGAATCAACAGGGCCGGACTTCACACAGACTCGACCCGTGCAATCGAATTGGTAAACACTACCATCCTCCCGTTTGTACCGGCCACGATTGTGAGGAACAGGGGTATCAGTAACCTCCAGAGGCGCAGGGCGAGTATTGAACTCATCGCACGATACCGCAGGGCGATTGTAAACCTTGCCCATAATTTCATATTCCCGGAGGGATTCGCTTGAAATGGGGTTTTTCGTAACGTTTGGCACCGATTCTGTTAGGTTTTCAGGGCTGCGCGTTACGTTTTGGCTCTTTTCCGTTACGGGCGCGTTACGTTTGTTGTCCCTGTACTCCTTTTGGCGTTGCGCTGCTGTCTTGGCCATAGTTCTATTCCTTCCTTGTCTTGTTCCCGTTCAGGGGGAAAAATCGGTGGGTGAGGATATATATACATGGGACTCCTACCCTCACAAACCCCCACCCGGGGGGTCTACCTTCGTTACTGGCTTAAAATCAAGGGTTTTATCATTACATGCGGGCGTGCCTGGCTCTGTATGTTGTGTATCTGCATGGGTTTGCGCGTGTAAAGCGCGTGCAAGACCAGCGTATACATGGCCCACCCCCTGTGTTGGCTCTGGTAAGGCTTCTACCACTGCAAGGGCCTTACGCTGCCTCGCACGGCTATTCTCGGCCTCTGTGGGCTCGTACCCTGCGAATACGCCCCTGATGTCCTGCTGGCTGCGTTCGGTGTATTTGGGATCGAAGCGCTGCGCTATTAGTTTGGCGGCGCCTGTGTCATGGGTCAGGGCTCTCTTCTGTAAAGCAAGGTACATTTCAGTCAGGTGTGCGTCGGTTATCCCTGCCACTTCATCCACACAAGCGTTGATCCTGTCTCTCTCTGCGATTATGTTTGCTTTCCTTATATTGCCATGCGCCACTACTGCTAATTGGTTGCTTGTCCCGCTATATCCTGCTCTCCGTGCTGATTCTGTCCCATTGCCGAATATCTCTGACCCTGGCGTGAATAGCCACTTACAGAATGCTGCTTGTTTTACTGTTAGTGGTCTATCTTGCATAATTGCTGGTTCCCTACTGTTTTACGCTTCACTGTTTCCACCAGGATCGCCTGAATTGATCTTAGCGGCTGTCTTGTACCCGGCTATTATACACCTATCCTGTTACTTGTCAAGCCTTTTGTCACTATTCTGCTCTTATTCTGTTTTTCTCTTGATTCTATTTGACTTCTGTTCGATATAGTGTAGGCTATAGTGAGACTTGTAATGTAACCGTTAGTATTGTTTAATTTTGAGAGGATTAGTATTATGATCTTAGATTTAGACTCACGGACTCACATCATCACTAACGACAAGAACCAGGAAGTCTCTGTTGACACCGCTAAGGCTTTTTGGCTTGCGGGCGATGTTGACGATTGCACTCAGTCATTCCAGCGACTTGCAAACTATGACTTTGATTTTGACAAGCTGGACGATTTCTACAACAACAACTAAAGCCACACATGGTAGAGCCTGTTTATGAAAGACTTATCTTATGAAATACTGCCGACCACTAAAACATGACTTTGATACCGAAATCCTCAACGATCAAATCATTGACCTTTGCAAGAATTGCCGATGCCGCAAGGTTCGCCCGGAAGCTACTCAGCGATTCCGCGATAATATCAGAGACTTTGGTTACGCGGCAGCTTGCCGTATGAGCCCCCTGATCCCACAGGGCGAGGCCGTAAGATAGGTAAGTATGTTAAACTGGGTTGTTTTTTCACTAAAGTCAGTGTCACAGTTTTTTAAGGAGATTACAATGAATGAGTACGAAGTAAAATCACTCGCTATTATCGCGGGTATTGCAGCAATCCACCAAGAGCTGTCCAGGCCTGCACTTGTCGCAAGTTACCGAAAAGAATATGGGTATAGTACCCAAGACGCCGAATCGGCTTTAATGGGTCTTGCCCAAGAAATAACTTTCCCTTTGTGGGTGGAATGGCAAAGCATCCAACTGGTTAATTCTGAGAAAAGCCGAGAGGTCTGCTTCAGCACCTATCACGATTACAAAAGGGTCTGCACTTCAAGTTGTCGCGATTACGTTGACTGCCAAGAAGCCAGCAAATCCACCTAAAGCCACACACGGTAGAGCCTGTTTCGGCGGGCTCGTCCGTATTTGGCTTATGATAACCTTAATAAGAGGACAGTACAATGGAAACCATCATCGAAGTCTACAGCAAGAACGTGTACGGGCGGCCCTTGTTTTATCCGCACAATGAGCAAGCCAAGCAAATAGCCGCGATTATGGGCAGGAAAACATTCAACCCCTACCATATCAGCCAGTTTGAGGCTATTGGCTTTACCGTCAAGAATCTTACGTTTTCACCGGACCAGGACTAAACCCCCACTTTAATTCAAGGAGCTTTGTATTATGAGTAAGACACCAAAATTCTTAGTAGTACATTTCAACGGTGATTTTCTGGAACATGCCGCTTTTGCAGCTACAGCGCAAGAAACAGAGGAAATTTCCTGTAGTTTCCGAAATGGCGCAGACCATTTTGACATGCGATGTATCCCTATCGAAACCGCTGCTGCTGCACCTGCATTGCTGGAAGCGTGCCAGAATATTGAAGCAAACCTGACCGGGACCGACTGTTTCGCTGAACGGGTAAAAGACTCACTCAATCGCGCACGGGCCGCTATCGCCAAAGCCACAGAGTAACACCCTACCATCGCCCCCTTTTGCGTAGTCGGCGCAGAGGGGGCATTTTACTATAACCTACACTATTAACTTGTTAATGAGCTATTCTAACGATTCAGGATGCCCCAGGCTCGACGATCTCCGCCGGACTGGTACTGGGACACGCCTTAGCCTGGCACCTCAGGCGTCTGTGGTTCACATGATTTATTGAACGCTTCAATCAGTTCATTGATCTTTATTTGCAATTCCTTGACCGCATACTGATCTTGACATTTTTCGCTTATAGGTTCAATGTTCATTTTCTTTTCTCCTGTAACTGCCTGATTATCTGGACTGCAATCGCTGCCGTAGTTTTCGGTATCACCTCGAACCCTAACTCCACCGTTTCACAAAAGTCTTCTATCTGCTGTTCTGTGAAGTGTACGGTTTTTGCGTACGGTTCGGCTTGTGTGGTTTTAGTCATCTTTACTCAACCCGTTTCTTATAGCCTATGCGCATATCTCGTCCATGTGTTGCTGTTCAAGAATATCTATCAACGGTGTGATGTATTTTGGCTTCAAATGTTTATCTTTCAAGTCCAAAAACTTGTTTTTCTGCTGTTCAGTGATTTCTGAGCCAATTAACCTATCTTTCCAGCCTTTTACCAGCTTAAACCCCCTCCTGATCGGGACACCCAAAGCCAGTAGTTGTTTCTTGCTCCAACTACCATTTACACTTATGCCTTGTTCTAACAAGCTATTGGTTACTGTTACCATAAACCCCTTTCGGACAATGGTGGAATAAGAAACTCCCCCTACAAAGTAGAGAGAGTTATTAAAACTTTCGGCTTAAAGGAGCCAATGAAGTTTCCAACCCCACACGCTGCTCGCCATAATGCCCAAAGCGTGTTCGGCGACGGCCTGACGTAGCAGTGCGGATACCGACCCGTCAGGTCTTGTGCTACACACGATTGGCCGCAGGTTCGTGCAAGATTACGTTCAACCCGCCCTACGTGCCTGTGAGCCTTTATGCCGTAGGGGGCACTAAGAATAAATTGTATTAAAAAAGGACTTCCCGTCCGGCTCGCGCCTTTCAGGAAATCCGCAAAAGCCGTTTAGTTTCTTTGCTTCTATTCATTCTCGGACTTCCTTTGTCCCTGAGAATTTGCCGTTCTTGTACTTCTCACCGCATTGCGATAAGCCCCGGATCGACTGTTTGAACTTCCGGGCCAGCTTGTAGAGCTTGTTTATCGCTGTGGTGTGTTCGCTCATTCTTAAACTATACGCCAGCCCACAGCCCTTGTCAAGGGTTTATTTTAGATTAGTCGAAAATACTTTCCCGCACCACGCCCCAAAAACGCACATTATGCAAATTATCTCAATAAATCTTTGCAGACGGGTTGACTTTCGGCCGAGGTGTTGTATGCTATACTCCATGGAACGCACTACAATAATCTTGAAACCTCGTCCGGGCACTTCCTTGGTGCGTTCCAACCGGGCGGGGTTTCTTTTTATGAAGGGATGGAAGAATGACAGTCGAAAGAAATGTACCAATAGCCAGTTTAGCTGTTGGCGATCTTGTGGCTTGCGAAAAGCAATACATGACTTCCGCTGGGTATTATTTCCCTGTAAGTTCGGGATTCAGGGTAAAACGATTTAACCGCAAATCCATATCGCTTGCACCACTAAAAGAAATCGCGGGTACTTGGACCGAACAGCCGATTGTGCGAATTTCACTTATAGCCATAATTTGCTCACGCGGACAAGAATCGCCGGAAAGTCCTGTGTTTATGCGAGACAACTCCGTACTTGATTAACCCCCTAACGCCGCCCACGACATGGAAAGAGAGGTAGAAACATGTTACCTATAAAAGAAGCCCGCAAGCAATTAAAAGCTATCGGCACGTCGAGGGCTGAGGGTGATGCGTTACGGTTCATGTACGCGAACCTTATCGCCTTTCATGCCTGCCTGAGTAGCAAAGCCAACAGTATAAACTGGCCTATCCCAGAGATATATACTGATTTGGGACGCTATCCTGACGATAAAATACATGCCGGGTTTAAAAGATTGCGCGGTGAATGGTGTTCTTCGAAAGTGAGGTAAACCATGAAACACAAGCCCCCAGTCCTGTGGCAAGTTCTGGCCGAGGAGTATGAACAGGCCGCTGAGGAGTATTACGGGCTCTGGATGGACTGTGTGTACGCTGAGTGCAAGCCAGAGGCCGATTGTGAGTACGATCACTATTTAGAGAGTTTAAGGGCTGCGCGTTGTGCGCGACGGAAAGTGAGGATGTAATGGAACATACGAAACTGCCGTGGTTGGCTCTCGTTGAAAATCTCGGCCACGGGCATTATGGCAAAATTAAACTCGTCACCCAAAGGCACATTCGTGAAAGCTTGCCCGCGATTGGCGAAATCGCCTCTCCGCACGATGCCGAGTTCATCGTCCGGGCCTGTAATGCTCACGAGGACTTGCTGGCAATATGTGAGGATGCAACAACAGCAATTTATGACGCAATGCACGCCGGGAACCTATCAAGAAATTACCACGATGATGTCATGGACAAAATCGAAGCAGCTATCAAAAAAGCCAGAGGTGAATAATGACATCGCAAGAATATGATCGAATAATGAGAGCCATACTGGAAAACGTTGAAGCATCAACCATCAGCGACGACGTGAAAGATAGCGTTGCCTCACTGGCACTGGGCGCGCCTGATTTACTGGCGGCGTGTGAAGGCGACGAAGAGAATTGTGTCCCTAATGCCCAAACAATCCTGGCTCAAGCCCTATTGGGCAACTATGAGGCCGTCAAGGTAATGCTGAAAGAACTCTGTTCAATTCATGCAACAGCTATCAAGAAAGCCAGAGGTGAATAAAAGTCTTGACATTATTCTGGGATGTGCTACAATGCTGAAATGCTATGCACGAAAACCAAACTTATTAAGGCTGGACAGAGGCAATTCGGGTGCAAGTCCGTCGTGCATAGCAACTCTGCCTGGCCTTCTTTTTGGAGTATTTCCCATGAAACACATCCCTTTGAGCCAAGGCAAGTTTGCTATTGTTGACGACGAAGATTATGACTATCTAATGCAGTGGAAGTGGTACGCAAATAAAATGGGCAACACCTGGTACGCCACTAATTACAACAAAGGCGGTATGCACCGCTTAATTATGAAGTACCCCAAAGGGTTGCAAGTGGACCACATAAACCATAACGGTCTCGATAATCGTCGCTGCAACCTAAGAATCTGCACAAAACAGCAAAACGAATGGAACCGGCTACCCAACTGCAATGCCGCTTCTCCATACAGAGGCGTCCAGAAGATGAGAGGTAAATGGGCGGCAAATATACGCTTCAACGGCAAACTCATCTACTTGGGTGTTTTTGCCTCAGATACCGAGGCCGCTAAAGTGTGGGACGCTAAAGCAAAGGAATTATTTGGCGAATATGCCTACCTTAATTTTCCGAATGATATTGAGAAAGAAGCGGTATAAATGAAACTTTCATGCGAAGTAAAGCGTTGCCGCCGCACCGATGTTGTCATGTTCATGCGGCGGTATATCTGTACCAGGCACTTTGCAAGCTGGTGTCTGCGGCGGGAACCTAACCTAAAGAGCGAGAACACTTATAAAAGGCTATTTTAGCAGCAGGGCCTCCGTTTCGTCGATACGGGGCTTAAATGACTCAATATCGCCCCCAATCCCTATCAGGGCCAGCATTATCTCTTTTTGATTCTTCCGGATTTGCCGCAGTAAGTCCCTGTCTGTGGGTTCTTCCATTATTTCACCTTTTGCCATTTACCCGTCATATCTTATTGATCCATGCTATCTCACCAAAATATCCCCGGGCCGCAACATTATAAGCCTTAGCCGCATCTATTTCGTTATCAAAACAGCCCAACCTGTCCCGTTGGCCATTACAATCAATATATGCTGCCCATTTGCCTGTATCTGTTCGCCAGGAAACCCCTTTATATTTACTCGAACAAAATCCCTGCTTATCCCTATTTTGAAGATTAACACTTCGGGTGCATTCTCGTAAATTCACCAAACGGTTGTCTAATTTATAGCGATTTATATGGTCTGAATCCAAGTGTTCCTGGGGGCATAATATTTGACGGTGCATTCGTATAGAATAGCCCGCCTTATTCGTCCTGCGGGCGTAACACCCCTTCCCTGTTTTGTCAGCGCACCACTTCCATTGCATCAGATAGTCGTATATCCCGGTATCCACAATGGCATATCTGCCTTGAGTAAGAGGGATTAACGAAATTCCGAGCAGTGGGCATTTCTTGTTTTTGCAGTTCATAATACTATCTCCTGTAAATAGTTCCTGAAATATTTGGGCAGCAGGTGGTTCAGGATGTCCCACTTTTCGGGAATTACCCTATCTGCCCAAATTGTATAGCATCGCAAATCGTTTGTCAAGCCTTTTTTGGTCGCTTCCAAATTCCATCTCTCACGATACTATCATCACAGAGCCGCCGCAGGGGTGAGCCTGTGGCTAACACGACTTGTTTACAGAGCCTTCGGGGCGAGCGAATACGCAATTCTTCCAATATGTCCATATCTCTGGCCCAAGTCTCGACGTGCTCACTACATATCTCACGCGAGGAATCGGCAAGACGCAATCCCTTGAGCATCCAGAGAGGCATAATGAATCGGGAAAGGTCCTTGATGGAATATCCCTTGTTGGTATCGACGCGTTTCTGTGCTTGTCTTTTTGCATATTCAAACCTTTCTTTTAATACCTCATGCTCCGTATAATACCAGTTCTCTGGATGGTCGAGGACTTGCGATGCAGGACGTACCTTTGTGCCTGCTTTGTCGCCGGGGTGGGTCTTACGGGTGGTAGAGGTCCAGCATTGGCCGACATACTGTTCGCCAAACATGCCGTGCCCATCCTCGTCTGCACCCAAAAACAACGGATACGTCCATTGGTTTTCTGGCTTGCCGTTCCCCTTAATTGGGCAATCCGGCTCCCATAGCGACGTATGACTCACCGGCTCTGTGCCCATGTTCGGCAGCCACGTCGCGACGGCAATAACACGGTTGAGCAGTTTTTTGTTGTTTATGTAAAACAACTCGCGTACTTTTACTTTGTCGCTCATTTGTCATTCCCCCCAGTCTCTCTTGTCGTATGGGTAGCAGTTCATTTATCTGTCTCCTGAAAGAGGGTATTGGTTATGCCAAGCAGATTCGCAGCGGCTTCTATTTCTTCTCGACACACAAGTTGCCTCTTGCCTCTTTCCCATCCAAATACATCACCACGATTGTATTCTTCCCGGATTTCCACCAAGTCCTTAGTCAGCTTAATGACTTTTATTCTCCCCTTCGGGCTATCGAAAGTTCGGGTTATTATTTCTTTTGCTTTTGCGATCCGTCTGCCTCCTGTAATAGTTCCGGTTTGTCGTGGATTGTGCCGATGATAGTGAACTCATACGACAGCGAGTAAAACGTCCCCGCCTCGTCGGCCACACCCCATCCTTGCCCAGCCCATACAATCTCGCCTCTGCCGTAATGTTTGGATTTTACAATGTCGTGATGATATGATTCCGTTCCGCGTACATCCTTCCACCCCGTACTCTGCCCGACGCTGGATGGGATGACTTCGACGAAATCAGTGTTGAGAGCTTTACCTTCCGGGAGTATATATGGGCGGCCCACTTCTACATACCACCCGTATACCCATTTCCCGTCTTCCGTCTTGCCTCGATACATTCTTTGCTCGCTCATGGTTTATCCTTTGCTTCAGCTAACTGGATTGCCGTGTCCAGAACCCAAGAAAAATTGTCAGCTGCAACCTTATCGGCCCTCTCTTGGCAATCTCGGCTCCTGTGGCATGTCCATTTATAGTATTCATCCTTTACTTTGTTTAGTTCTTGTATGCTTGATATCATGGCTTCTCCTTCAATATATCCGAAAACTTGTAAATCCTATCGCCTACCTCGACATCGCTTTCGTCGTCAACATCTTCGGCAGTTGCTATCTTCGGTACAATCAGGCCCAGTTTCTCAGCCAATTTCTGTAAATCCCCACCGTCTTGCGGGAATAACGACCAACACTCCTGCCGTATTACAGGCCGGGCAAAGTCTTTGAGCCGCTTGTTCTCGGCTTTGGCCGTGGCGAGTTCGGCTTCGAGTTTTTTAATTTGACACTTAAAGCATAATTCAGAACCAACCTTTGCTATATTATAGCATTCGTCTAATCCAAACCCAACGCATTGACCCCTAATAGCCATCACTCACCCCCTTCCGGTAGGGCTTGTATCCTTTTGTATATCCAGTGTAGGCCATCGCCGTCGTCGTAAGCACCATCAGATTCGATCTGTGTTTCGCCACAAGCGACAGCTTCAATTTCCTCCAACGCTTCCCGCAGCCGCTTGTTCTTTTCTCTGGCCGTGGCGAGTTCGGCTTCGAGCTCTTTGTACGTCGGGTTGCAAACATGAGGCCCTAACGTATAGAATTTCCCGCACGCGGAGCATGACGACGGGCCAAACGTAGGCTCTTTGCCATAATGGCTTAAATCTACTGATCGAGCCGTAAGAGTGCCTTTTATTTCTTCACTCATGGTTTCTCCTTTAGGGCTTGCTTTTCTGCGTCGCTTCCATATAGTTTAATTGCCTTATTTGTCGTGGGTAATAACGATAGTCCGCTCTCGAGCAATATTTTCTCTATATCGCCAAGAACGTCCCTTGTAAGCTCTTTGCAATCGGCTTTCGTAAAGACCT
>SDBS01001467.1_pt1 | contig 23826 bp, 25 predicted proteins | sample 2277091 | NCBI WGS metagenome assembly SDBS01 (sample SAMN10404972, study PRJNA504765) | marine sediment metagenome | isolation source: marine sediment core GS10_PC15, 163 cmbsf | place: Arctic Ocean: Southern Knipovich Ridge | collected 2010
AGCTAAGGAAGAATTAGAGGGCGCCAGAGAGATTATGGATGAAGATGAGTTTCAACAAGAATGGTATTGTTCTTTTGAGGCGAGTATTAAAGGGGCTTACTATGGTGAGCAGTTGAATGAGGCAAGAAGTGAGGGTCGGATAGGGGGGGCAGTCCCTTATAATAGGGGGGTGAAGGTTGATACTTCTTGGGACATTGGTGTTGGAGACGCAACTGCAATCTGGTTTATCCAAAGAATAGGCCACGAAATCCATTTAATAGACTATTACGAAAGTGTAGGACAAGGTTTTCCATATTACGCCAAGGTTTTACAGGATAAAGGATATATATACGGAAAGCACTATGCCCCATTTGATATAGAAAATCAGGAATTTGGAACTGGTAAAACTCGTAAGGAAATCGCAACCAAATTGGGTATATATTTTACAGTAGTTCCCAAACTACCCATAGAAGAAGGAATAGACAGTGTAAGGCGGATGTTTAATAAGTGTTGGTTTGATAAGGAAAAGACCATGCTTGGTATAAATGCCTTAGGAAGTTATCACAAGGAATGGGATGATAAGCGGGGGGAATTTAAAAACCAGCCTTTTCACGATTGGTCGTCTCACGCAGCAGATTCTTTCCGTTATTTAGCTCTGGGAAGAGTAGAGGGAGAAATAGGTTCGTACGTGGAAGATCCTGAATTAGAGGAATTTAGGGAAATTAGAGCTAAAAAAGAGGAAAAAGGCGCTGATGTGATAGATATTTTTGAATAGGAAATTATTATGAAAAAGATATTATGAGTGTAGAACATATTTATAATAAAGCAAAAGAAAAGAAAGAATGTAGAGTCTGTGGTAAAAGAACAGAAGAGCTTAGTCGTGGAAGATGTAGAGATTGTAGTTATAAGAACTTAGAGCCAATAGAATAACCCCCATATACAGTGATTTAGACACTAAACGCCCGATTAAAAACAGTGAAGGAGAGTATCTGGGGCGGCTATCTAATTGAGAGCTATAAAGCGACTGTTTGGTTGAAACGCCAATAATTAGAAGAAACTATTATTTCAGAGCCAAGTAATTACTATGCCAAAAAAACATAAACCAAGATACTAAGATGACTAAATATAACGTAATTTCGGGGTGGAAACGAGGAGGCACTTCGGCTCTTATGTTAGCGTTGCGTCAATGTGGTATCCCAGTAATAGGACACAAATTTCCTTTTGGCTATAAAACCGTAACTGGAAAAACAGACACAAGCGTAGGTTCATATTTCCCCATAGAAGAAAAAACGAGAGAGGATAACCCCACAGGTTACTGGGAAGTTCCTGACCTGGCTAATTTCAATGGTGTAAATGAAAAATGGGACAAAGTAGGGTATGATGGCGACTTGATAAAAGCTCCTTTTGATGTTTTGAATAAGTCCAAGGTAGAAATGATAGATAAAGTCATAATCATTATCCGAGACCCTAGAAAAGTATTTACCTCTCAAATGAAAGCAGGAATGCTCACAAAAGACAAAATCCGTATTTCCGCCCTCCAAACCCTATTTATAGCCGTAAACTCTATCTACTGGCTAAAAGAACAACAAATACCATTTTACATAATTTTATACGAAGAACTCTTAAAAAAACCAGAATTTCAACTAGAAGGTTGTTGTAAATTTCTGGGGCGGGGAGACCCCAAATGGGGGGCAAGGGTAATCCGTAAAGGACTGGACAGAAGCAAAAAACTCCACGATAGGAGTAAGGAGATGAGAAGACTAGTTAAATTTTATAAAAATCTACGAAATGACAGCAAATGCGAGGTTTATGACCTTAAGAAAATGATAGAGGAAATCAAGGCGATAGACCCCGAAGAATATGTTAAATTCGTAGAAAGAAAATAATGGCTGAAGCATCTTTACAATCACCGAAGGGTAGCGTTTTGGAAGAGGAGGAACACATAGAGGACGTTACAGTTCCCGATTACACAGAAGACGAAAAAACTTATATCGGGAATCTTCAAACACGAATGGAACACGCCAAGACCACACGTGACCAAACCCACGTGGAGTTTGATAATCTTGACTATATCTCTTACTGGTGGGTAAATGAAAGAGGTGCTAATACTTACCTAAAACACAAAATAAACAAGGGAGACCCAACCTATCAATCAGGCACCCTCCGAACCAAGATGCTTGCTTTTCTTTCAACTTTTCAAGGACTTAATTTAATGCCTGACATTACTGCTTTTAATAAAAATGACCTCCCTATTCACGCTTTAGGAGAAGGAATGGAGGATATTATGGAAAAAGTAGGCGAAGTAGAAAATGATGAAGAAAAGAGAATGCTTCGCCAGTATGAATTACTAAAACAAGGAACCGTTTATGTAGAAGATACTTGGAATGACCGATTTATAGTAGAAAAGACGGTTTCTAAGAGCTTTCAAGGCACTAAAAAGGATGCCAAATGGACAACAAAACATAAAAAATCAGATTCTCGCCCTATTAGGCGAATAATTCCAGGAACGGCGGTTTATCTAGGTGATATGACCAAATATCTCATAGAAGACCAGCCGTTTATTTTTACTCTACAAGTAATGAGATACGAAGAAGCAGAACAAATTTATGGAAAATGGGAAATGTGGGACCATGTTAGTAAAGCAAAGCGTGCTTTCACTTCAGCTGGAGGAGACGAAGGAATTAGTAGTGCTTGGCGATTAGCCACAGACGCAGAAGTTGATAAAGTAGAGGTTATTAAGTACCAAGATAAGGTTAACAACGAATTTCAAATTATATTAAACGGAGTTCCTATGTTACCAATGGGCTATCCATTGACAGAAATAGCTCCAGATGGCGAATATACAATAACTCAGCAAAATCTAGAACCAATCAGGGATACATTCGCCATAGGAAAGTCATTTATCTTTAAAAATAAGAATCTAGTAGCAGTTTTGGATAAAATGATGCAATTAGGCGTATTAAAGACCTACAAATCTTATTCGCCAGCATACTTGAATATGTCTGACAGGATTTTGTCAAGAGATGTGTTTAGTCCAGGCAAGATTACTAGAGGAATCCAACCAGGTCAGCTTCAACCTATAAGCGAACACGAAGCTAAAGGCGTAACTATATCAGAACTTGGTATGATTCAAGAAATGATAAAGTCAATAGACCGCCAAACCGTATCCCAAACTACAACAGGTGCAAAAGAACCTGGCGGAGATGTCACCGCTACCCAAATCATGCAACTTCAACGTCAAGCCAAGATTATGATGGGATTAGTGGTCTTATCAGCGGCTTTACTAGAAAAGAAATTAGCTCACAAACGTTTAGCACTTTTACTTAAGAATTGGTTTGAACCAGTAGACCAAACAGCCAATGCCGCAAGAACTGGATTAAAGAATAAGTATAGAACTACCTCAATAGAACGAACCATTGAAGGTAAAGGACAGGGTATGCGTATGGTTATCCCAACAGAAAAAATCCCTAAATCAGCACAGATTAGGGAAATTGAAAAGGAAGCTACTAAAAAAATGGGCATTCCTATTAAAATGATTATGTTGAATCCTAAAGAAATCAAGAAAGCCAAGCTCGTATGGGTAATCAATGTAAATCCTAAAGAAAAGAAAACTTCAGAATTTAATAAACTAATGTTCCAAGAAATGGTAATGGGGGCAATGAATCTTGGACTTCCATTAAATCCTGATTGGGCAATGGAACGCTATAGTCAGGTATGGGAGGAAGACCCTGGTAAAATGTTTCTAAGGGGACAACAACCACAATTACCTGGACAAACCCCTGATGGAACGCAAGCACAGGGCGCACAAGGGGCTACACAGGGTCAAAAGGGGGTAAAAGTAGGTATATCACCTAAACCTGAAGAAACTCCGTCTAGGGGCTTATTACAATGATTTGCAAAACCTGTAAAAAATTCAGAAGAATCATAAAATTACGACAACCATATCAAAAGAGGGATGTTGTTAGATGTGGAATGTCCAAACACGGACTAATTGACCCAGATGTATTAAAAACTTGTAAATACTATAAAAAAGATAAATTATATTCTATAAAACTATGGAGGAAAATAAAGAAAACAATAAGATAAAGGAGTATACAGATGAAGAATTAAAAGACAGAGCCGCAGATGTAGAACTTTTTTATAATAAGTGGGGGAAAAACGCCATAGAGATTTTAATAGAAAAAGAGAGAATATTTTTAGGAGACAAAGCATCAAGCTTAGAAGAAATGTGGTTTTCAAGAGGAACTATCAATGGCTTGAAAGCATTTAAAGAATGGATGGAAAATAAAACTAATCAATCTCTTTCCAGGCACGACAAGGAGGAGGAAGAACCTGAACTTGGAAAGGAGTTTGAGTAATCAAAGGTCGGAAATCCGTGGAACGCCCACCGTAGTTAAAAAATGGGCTGTGAAGATTTCTAATTATTAATCGCTTAAAATTATGGCACAGATATATGACGAGAAAGGTAATCCCATTGATGCTTATGATGAGGATTTAAACCCGATTGATGTGTTTGACCAAAAGGAGACAGATGAAAAAGTAGAAGAAAAAGCAGAGGAGGCTAAAGCTACCCTAGAAGAAAAACTTGGAGAAAAAGAAACAGCACACGAATCAGTAATAACTAAAAAAGATGAAGAAATAGAACAAATCAAAGCAGATATTAAGACGGGAGAAGAAGGAGATAAGGCAAAGAACCTTACTGGATTACGGAAAAAACTTGAAGAAACAGAAGAAGCCAAAACAAAAGACAAGGAGGAGTTTGAAACCTACAAGAAAGAAACAGATGAAAAGATAACCAAAATTCATGGTGCTGTTAGTAGTAAAAAAGTTGATGATGCTATTAAGGAAGTTGTTGGAGACGATAAGGAGATGGCTGACAAGGTTCGAATTCATTTCAACAGAATAAAGCCCCTAGACACTGCTGATGCTGAAAAAATAGAAGAGGATTTCGGAATAAGAATGAAAGAAGCAGTTATTCTAGCAGGAGGAGGACAACCTGCTAATGTAATTCAAGGTGTAGCCGCAACAGAAGGAGGATACATTCCAGCACCCGCAGGACAACCAACCGCAGAAACCCCAGAAGGAGAACTTAAAGACATGATGACACAAAAAATGGGAGTTACCGAAAAAGAAATTAGAGACCATAAAAAAGCCAAAGAACAATGACAAGTTCAATAAAAGAAGGTAAAGCGAGACCAATGCCAGAACAATACAAGAAAGAAGAAACTAAGCCACCAACACCAGTTGAAGATAAGCTAGTAGAAGAAAAGGATTTATCTAAAACCGCAACAGAAATAATAAACGAACAGAAAAAAGCAGAAACTATAGAAATTCCAAAAACCGAATGGGAAGAAATGAAAAAGAATATGGAAGTTATGAAGTCAAAAGGAGAATTCCTTGAAACCATAGCAGATAAAAAGGCAAAGGCTCTCTATTATCTGAGACACAAAGACAAGTTACCTATTCATGTCAAGTTAAGTACATGGCCAACAGAAGACGGGGACAAGGTTGTTGTAGGATGGAAAATGCTAATAGACCAAGGAGAATACCGAGACCCACAAACAGGAAGAAGAGTTGAAAAACAGATTATCGAGATTACCCTAGAAGATGACAAGAAAGTAGAGCTACCTTATTTAACTTGGGTTGAGCAATATGGTCAAACTAACTGCGAGCAAACAGGAACAGAAACTGATGAAGGCGGAAATATGAAGCTAAAACTCAAGAAACTTGATGATGGAAAGGTATATGTTGTTGATGTAGTATATGTAAATTAATTAAACAGGCAGGGGTGTTGGCTTGTAACTGCACCCCAGCCAGAAACTTATCCCTAAAGATTTCGAAAATTGTAGAAAAAGAGGAGGAAAAATCAGAACCAAGAAATTGGGAGGGAATAAGTACATGCACATATGTATTAAAAACGGCAAGTCATACGGAGGTTATGTTAAAACCAAGCAGAAATCCACAATGGCTGCTGGATAATTATGAAAAAGGAGTATTACGGAGATAAAAAAATAAAAGAAATAGTTAAATTAGATAGTAAAACTTGTTTTGGCAAGGAGAGAGTCAAACTTTTATTCTCTAAAAACGAATCAATTGAATTACCACTAGAAGTCGCTGAACAATTCGTATCAAAAGAATCAAAAGATGCTACAGCTTTGGTTGCAGCAAGAACAGAACCAATTATAAAGCAAATACTGGCACTTCTAACCGAAGCAGAACTAACCAGATTCGAAATAGAACATCATACACTACCAAATGTAGCAGGTTCAGCAACTAGAAGTATGCAGGCAGCTGATAAGATTCTATGGAAAAAAGACTTTGATGATAGAACATTACGAGATGTAGACAAGATTCTTAGACCTAAAAAATATAAGAACTAGGGGGAGGGACTATGTGGGTTCGACTCCCACACCCCCATTCGTTTTCACCTTGCGTTAAAGAGTGAAATCATCAACGTCAGAGAAGATGTTACAAACTCGGTGATGGCCATTAAGGGTTTGGAGGTAAGTCGAGAGACCTGGCCTAAAAAAACTAAATATAATCTATAAAATGGCTATAAAATTACACAGAGGAAGAACTAAGTTTATGTGGCTTCCAATGACAATCAGTCATATAGTTACTAAAGATGCTTTAGTTGGATGGAGTTCAGGAAGATTGATTCGAGCTAATAATACATTGGCTGGAAATCAAATCATGGGAACAATCCGTCATGCGATTACTACCACTGACTCTGATTATGGTTCTGCTCGTTTAGTAGAAGTCAAAGTTCCAACTGAAAAGAATGTTGTTTGGGAATGTGATGTCACCACAGCAGCTGCTTTAACTAGCACTGACCAAGGTGAATTTCACGACCTAGACACCACAGACTTAGGAACAGCTTTTGCCACTGGTAGTTCTTCTATTGATGTTGGCTATTGTGTAGGTTTTATTTCGGCCACTAAAGGACTCTACATCCTAAATATAGGACCAGAGTCTCTAGGTGTTGCTGGTGATTAAAAATTAAATACAACCAAACACATGGCTATCAAATTATATCAGGGAAAGACCAAGTTTATGTGGTTTCCTGTTACAGGTTCTACTGCTATTGCTGAAGACCGTTTAGTGTTATTCGATTCTTATCCAGGCGTTAGTAATGGAAGATTAATTGGTGCTACGGCTGGTTCACAAGGAAATCTTATTATGGGAGTATTGCGACATGCAATTGTTTCTACTGATGACGATTTCGCTACTGCTGGTCGTTTAGTAGAGGTTGAAGTTCCTATTGAGAAAAACGTAGTATGGGAATGCGATGTTACAACTGCCGCAGCTTTAACCACTACAGACATGGGTCAATTTCACGATTTAAGCACTAATGGAAATGAATTTGTTACTGGTAATTCTACTTATGATCACGGCTATGTTGTAGGTTTTATTTCAGCCACCAAGGGACTTTATATTCTTAACATAGGACCAGAGTCTTTGGGTGTAGCTACTGACTAATATGGAACTCAATACCGTTACACTATCCGATTTCACAAAACTCGCTGACGTTATTTTTTTCAAGGGTGCAAACTCAGTAATGAATAACATGAGAGATTCAGGATTGATTAAGGAAGTTGCAATCAGCGAACACACAGGTAATACTCGTGAGTTCTCTGAAATTGACAGCAATGAGTACTTGACCTATAAAGGTGAAAGCGATCAAGCAGCAAGAGCACAAGTTGAGCAAGGTTATACTAACACGATGACCGCTTACCGAGTTGCAGAAAACATAGGAATCTCATACGAAATGAGAACCAGAAATAAGTATCCAGAAGTTGTTGCTCGGCTATTGAATGGTGGCAGAAAAGGACCTAACACAATTGACTTAGATCTTTCCCACAGAATAGGTTTTGGAACCGCAACTGCTTATACTGACCGAGATGGACGTTCAATCGACGTTACAACTGGAGCTAGTACTTCACAGCAATTGTTTGACACTAATCACCCATTGAGGGGTTCTTCAACAACTTATCGTAACCGACTCGCTAATAACCCTAGAATTTCTAAGGGTGCTATCGAGGGAATGGAACGATTAGTAGTAGAAGAGACCTATAATCATCTTGGAGAAAACATGAATATCCCTTATGATATTCTGTTCACCACAGCAGACCCTAATTCTTGTAACACAGCAAGAGAATACTTAAAATCAACAGGAGCTCCAGAAGCAGCTCACGAAGGTGTCACAAACGTTTATCAGGGAACATATAAGCATGTTAAGCTTCCAAGAATCGCATTTGACGCTAATGGTGTAAGAGATACCGCTAAGAGGTATTTCTGGGGACTTGCTTCCTCGCTACTTTCTAATCTTTATTTAGGAATTTGGGAAGCACCTCACATGATTGCACCAACAGCAGGAAGTAATGGGGAGGATGTCCAAACAGATGAAAAATCGTCTCTTTCAAGGGAAACCTTGATTGAAAAACTCCTTAAATTCGGGGAACACCTTAAAAATATTTTTAAGACAATCCCGAGCCAAGCCTACTTTATGGTAGGAAGGTGTAGAGACTTAACAGGGAGCATCCGAAAGGATGAAGAGAAAGTCCGAACTCTATGGCGACATAGAGAGTGGAGTAGAAATATCTTCACCTTACTAAAATACGTTTATGCCTACTAAAGAAAATTACAAAAAATATAAAGAACAAAGAAAGCAGAATATGAAAAAAACTCACAAAGAATGGGTGAAAAATAATCGTGAGCAAGCAAGAGAAATTGTGAAAAAATACAAAAATTCAGAAAAAGGGAAAAAACATATAAAAGAATATAGAGAAAAGAATAAAGAAAGAATTGCCAAAAAAACAAGAGAATGGAAAGAAGAAAACAAAGCGGGAATAAAACAATACGCAAAAGAATATCAGAAAAATCACTTAAAAGAATTTAATGTTTATTGGCATAAGCGTCGTTCTATAATCAAAGGATTAAAAAAGCACTTTACAATAAAGGAATGGAATGAATTACAGGAAAAATGGAATTATAAATGTTTGTGTTGTGGGGAAAAAGCCACATCGCCAGACCACATAACTCCATTATTAAGAGGTGGGAGCAACGAAATAGATAACATACAACCCCTTTGTTTACCTTGTAATTTAAGGAAAAATTCCAAAATAATTGATTATAGATTAGTAAAGTAACAAATTGGATTGGGACTACAGAGTAAGATCGGGTTATGGAATTTGTGTTGTTACTGGGCAATGGATAAAATTCAGCTCAGGCGACGCAGCATCATAGAATTAAATAGTTGAAATCAAAAAAAAATCCTTGTAATTACCGATAGGGTGTCAAAAGCCCTATTGGAATAATAAAAGGAGGTCTAAAAGGTCGAATAGGGGGTCATTAATTTTGTTTATGAGGTTATAATCGGTTTTCTAAAACGGATTTAGGAGAGATGGTGGACCTCAAACAATAAAAAAATGAATTATACAAAAAATTCAGGATACGGAAAATCAATTATTCCAATGATTCGCAGAATGGGAACTGGTAAGGTTAGAATAGTTGGTGATTCTAGTACACAAAATAGAGATATGCTTCAGGAAATCTTTAATGTTGACCCTGATGTTGAAGTAAGATTTTTCAGTACCATTGTAACGGGAGCAACAGCTTGTACGGCTAATGCTGAAGATATACTTTTTGTAATGCCAGGACATACTGAAACTATTACATCACATATAAATATAGCTACAGCAGGGATACGCATTGTTGGATTAGGACAAGGTTCTTTGAGACCAACAATAACTATCAATGGAACTATTGATGGCATTAATGTTGCCGCCAATAATGTAACTATTGAGAATATTGGTTTTAAAGTCATAACTACTGATTTAGCAACCTCATTTATTAATGTTATTGGTACTAACTGTACCTTAAAAAACATTTATGGGATTACAGATGTTGCTAGTGTAGCTGTAGTAGATGCTATTACAGTCACAGCTACTGCTGATGATTTAGTTATTGACGGGGTTGAATTCTGGAACATGGGGCTAGAAGAAGTTAATAGTTTCCTTTCTTTTGAGGGAGCAGCTTCACGGGTTACAGTAAAGAACTTTTTCGCCTTTGGAGATGTTGATACTGGTGGAATTATAGACGCTGCCAAGATTGATTATCTTCATATGGAAAATATCAATGTAGCAGTAATCGGAAGCTCTATGCCAGCTATTACCCTAGACAGCGACCCAGAAGGAAATGCCTTAAATGTGTTCGCCGCAGGAACAGATTCAACACTAGCAACCAATTGTGATATGGGAGCATTGATGAGATTGTTCAATATCTGGGTTACTAAGCAAACTAATGGTTCAGCGCAGAGTGCTAGAATACCTGCTGTTGATACTAATTAATTATGACAAATTGGAATAAAAACGCAGGATTTGGTCAAAATATTGTACCAATGATTGAGGAAATGGGACCTGGAAAGATTAGAATCGTAGGTGATAGTAGCACAGTAAATAGGCAAATGCTAGCTGATATTTTTGGAGCATCAGCAACTGATGCGGGTTTTGCTCTTGGAGGCGTTGATGCTGACGGAGAGCCAAGATTTTACGACACTATTCAGAAAGGAGTAGATGCTTGTGGAGCAAGTGCCTGGGATAAAGTATTAGTAATGCCTGGTCATACAGAAACGCTTACAGCTCAGATTGACATGGATAAAGAAGGAATGAGACTTATCGGTTTGGGTAGTGGGTCATTAAGACCAACAATTACTGTTTCAGGAGCTATTGATGGTTTTGATGTATCGGCAGACAATGTTCATATTGAGAATATTGGCTTTGCTGTTGGAGCATCAGCCACTTCTTTCATTAACGTTGATTCTAGCTGGTGTACGATTAAAGATATTTATGGAATCTGTGATACTACTAGTAAAGCAGTTGAAGACGCTATTACAATTACAGCCAATGCTCACGATTTAGTTATTGATGGGGTAGAGCTTTGGGACACAGGAGCTACTGACGTTAATAGTTTCCTTTCTTTTGAGGGAGCCGCTACTCGTGTAACTGTTAAGAATTTCTTTGCATTCGGTAATGTTAGTACTGCTGCTATTATAGACGCTGCTAAGGTTAATTATCTTCGTTTAGAAAATATTAACGTTTCAGTTGTTGGTGCATCTGCTCAAGCTATTGTACTAGACAGCAATCCAGAAGGTGTTGCTTTAAATGTGTATGCCGCTGGAACAGGTGGTGATTTAGCAGAACAAGCTGATATGGGAAACCTAATGAGATTACATCGAATCTTTATTACTGAAGAAATTGATGGTTCGGCACAGGGAACCGATCAACTTCCTGCTGTAGATTCTTAGAAAATCCTTGTAATAAAATGGACGGGGGCAAGTCGCCCCCATCCACGGATAATAATTAAATTACAAACATGTTAAAAAAAGCAATCCTAAAAGGGCTTGAGAAATTAGGTATCAAGTTTAAGCCAGGCGAACTTAAGGAGAAACTTGAAGCCCGATTGAAACGAGCCGAAAAGAAATTAGCCAAGAAAGAAGCAAAAGTAGAGCCAAAGATAGAAGAACCAAAAGAAGAAGTGGTAGAAGAAGTAGAAAAAGTCGTAGAAGAAAAGCCAAAGGTTTGGTATTGGGGACAACACAGAAAGATAGTCCGTAAGTTTGAAGATTTAGGAACTGGAGAAACTAAAGTCTACTTTGATGACTCTATCGAAGTTGTAGAAAACTCTACTTTCAAGGCAAACATTAAGGAGGAATAATTAATTAATATCGCAGTGATGTTCTCATTGCGACAAAAAACATGAGAAGTTTTGCAGGATACGATTTAATGAGTGCAGTAGGAACAGCTAGTACTGGCAAAACAGTTCTTTGTAAGGACTTTCGCCACGCTATCTTTTCTTTTGCAACAGCGAGTAGTGCTAATATGACCATAAAATTTCAAGGCGCAATTAGCACAGGAGCATCAGCAGTTGACAACGCTCCTGACTTTTCAGCATCTCAATCAGTCGCCAATATGTGGGACTATATTGAAGTTGTTGATTTAGAAGATGGAGCAACTATTGATGGAGATACTGGTATTACTCTTGCAGGCACAGATGACTTTAGATTACTTGAAATGAATATCAATGGACTGGAATATGTCAATGTTACCATTACAGCAAGAAGTGCTGGAGCAGCAACGGTAAAATTAAAATTATTCAACGACTAAAAATATGCTTAGAAAACGCAAAATAAAAAAGTTTGAAGAGGACGGAGATATTAGGGTTTCAGTTGAAAACGCCTTAAAAAATGTAAGAAAAAACACTATATTAGAAGATGAACAAGACAGGTTGTCTAAAAGTGTTAATGACTTGAATCGCCAATTAGAATCTCTAACTGAAACAAGAATCACAGCAGAAAAACAAACAGCAGAATCTGTTAGAAAACTTGAAGTTGCAAAAAAGGATGAAGAACAAGCAAAAAAAGATGTTGAATCTGTTTTGGCAGAGAAAAAAGAAATAGAAGAAGCCCTTCCCACTAAAGCGGAAGAGCTTTCTGTTTTAAATTCTGAACTCATTGAAACAAGAAATTCTTACGAAGAAGAAAAGGTTAAGCTATCTGCTGATATTAGTGCGATTAAAGACCAAAAAGACAAGGCTGTCAAGAACCTAAATGATGAAATAAATAGAATTAAAGGAGAGATAGATGCTCTTGAAGTTACCAAACAAGAGATTCGGGCAGATATAGAAAAAGCAAAGGGAGACAAAACATCTATTTCCAACGCTATTACTGAATTAGAAAAAGAGAGAGAATCAAAAGAACAAACATTGATAGAGCTGGGAGATGTAGATGCTAAAAAAGCAGAGGTAGAAAACCTCAGGGTTCAAAAGGATGAATTATCAACAGAAAATGAAGAGGTAAAGGAAGAAATAAGAAAAATAAAAGCTGAGGGCGAACGTCTTCTAAAAAAGAATATTGAAATTAGCGAAGGTAAAGACGAGAAATTAAAGGAATTGGCAATCAGAGAAGAAAAGGCAAAAGAACGAGAACTAAAACTTGATATAAGAAATGCCGATATTAACAAAGTGGCTAAAACACTTCAGAAACATTTGGACAAACTAAAGATACCTATTAAAGTAATATAATATGGCACGCACAAGTCGGAGTAATTTTGTATCCTTGATGGAGGACGGAAATTTCTGGTATCACGAAACCCCAGTAGGGACTATTGATGGAAGTAATGTTACGTTTACCCTAACAGCTGCTCCAAATCCTACCACCTCATTAGAGGTAACGCTTAATGGACAAGAAATGTCAGTAACAGAGGATTACACTCTTTCAACTGATACCATAACTATGCTTATTGCTCCTCCAACTGGGTCACTAATCAAAAGTGATTATAGAGTGGAGCCAGTTTAAGATATGAAAAAACACAAATTCATTTATATATGGCTAGCTATTATTTCAATAATAGTAGTTAGTGGTATTATTTTTAATATAGCAACCCCTAGAGTTATCCAAGAAACCATAATAGATGAAACATTTGGTGCCACTCGTCTCTTTGTTTACCAAGGAGGAACCAGCACGGACTCTTTTGACCAATGGGATTTAGTTACTGCCACAGCAGAAGATACACTGGGTGATATTCCTATAGGAACATCGGGACAGGTCTTAAAAGTAGGGGCATCTGGGGCAGAATGGGGAACAGATGCAGGCGGAACACCATTTACTCACGGACTTTTAAACGCAGATATTCATACTGATGTTTTAACAGCATCAGTATCAAGAGGAAGTTTAGTTTATGGGAATAGCACTCCATTGTGGGCAGAGATAACCATAGGAGCTTCTAACTCATTTATCCAAACAGATGGCACAGACCTATTCTGGGACAATTTAATTGTAGGAGTAGATGATATAACCCTAGTTCAGGGCAATATGATTAGAGGAAATGGAGTAGGCGAGGCATTTGCTTTGGGAGCATCAAACTCATATTTACAATCAGACGGCACTGACCCAGTATGGGAAGATTTACCATTATTGGATTTTAATGATTTTATAGGTGCTATGACTATGGATGAAAATGTAACAGTAGCTTCAGCTACATATACTTTTGACTGGGGCGAAACCGAATTACTTGGAATAGCAACTATAAGCCACTTTACTGACAAAAGACATTATATAACAAAAGAATATGTTGACACAGCAATAGAGGGAATAGAGTTTGATTACTTTTTCAATGATACAAGGGCAGGATTCGGAGCAGATGCTTACTACCAGATGATAGATTCAGATACAGGAGCAGGAGAAAGTTCAATAGCTACTACAAGTTTTAGTGCAGGAGATGACCAATTTTTAGCAGGATTTGTAACGCTTTCTGGCGAACCTCCATTTGTTGAATTAGTGGAAGGAGTCTATAATACGCACGTCCACGCAGAAAGAGTATCAGGAGCAAGAGAAGTTAGATTTTACTGGACTCTTTCAAAAATAGACACATCAGAAAACGAAACAATCTTGATTACATCAGAAACATCAGGCCCGATTACAGACAAAGCGGCTTTTACTATTCACGGAGTATTATCTACAGATACAGTTATTGGGGCTACTGACAGATTGCTTGTAAAACTATTCGCCAATGTTGAAGTTGGGGGAGGAACAGTAGATATAACCTTATATCAAGAAGGAAATCTTAACTCTCATCTAGGAGTAAGAACAAGCACAGCGGTATTCAGTGAATTATTTGTAAGGAGAGATGGAACAGTAGCAATGACAGCAGATTGGGCTATGGGAGAGTTTGATATTACTGGTGGAGAATATTTAGAGTTTAATAATGCATCTATTTCAGAAGAGTTTTGGGTAGATGGATTGGCAAGTATTAGTGGAAATATAGTGGGTTATAGTGAATTAACAGTTACAAGTGGAGCAAATATAGACTCAGGCACTCTATATGTAGATGCTGCTACTAATAGGGTAGGGATTGGGACGACAAGTCCTGACAATTTGCTACATCTATACAAATCTAGTGCAGTAGCATTTCTTGAAATTGAAAGCAATACTGATGATGCTTATATCATTTTGAACTCAAACTCTGGTGGAGGAGCTGTTGAAGAGAGTGGCATCCTTTTCCAAGATAACGATGCTGATAAATGGGAATTATTTAAAGCACTTGATAATGACTTCACTATTTATGATTATACAAGGAATGCAATCGTCTTTGAGATTATAGATGCTGGAAATATGCATCTTATGGCTAATGGCGGCAACGTCGGGATTGGGACGACTAATCCGAGTGAGAGTTTTCATGTCATGGGTGATATACAATTAGGAGACGTTAGTAATGGTGATGGTATAGTCGCATATGATTCAACGCCATATCACATATTTTCTCTTACTCGACAAGATGCCATCAACACTGCAGATGCTGTTTTGACAGCCTATAGTGGATTTGGGGTGGCTGTTAACGAAATCACTGCACCAGAATCAGGAGGTGATTATGCTTTTTATATAGAAAACTCAGGCAACATAGGGATTGGAGACACAGACCCTGGATATAAGTTAAGCGTAGATGGAACAGAAAGTATTAGTGGAAAATTAACATTAGATGACTTTTTAGATGTAGCTTATGGAGGACTTAATTTAACTACTATTGGAGCATCAGAACTTTTGTATGGTTCTTCGGCTGATGTATATTCAGCACTGGCTTCTGGTTCAGAGGACTATGTTTTGAAAATGGTAAACGGAGTTCCAGCTTGGGCAATTGATGCTACTGGGGCGGCTACTACTCATTATTTATTAGGAGCATTACACACCAACACATTAGCGGCTTCAGTTTCGCAAGGTTCAATTATCGTAGGAAATGGAACGCCTGCTTGGGCTGAATTAACGGTTGGAGCATCTAATTCATTTATAACAACAGACGGAACAGATATTGTATGGGATTTATTTAACAGTGGAATAGTTAATCACGATTTAACTACTGGCTATGTAGCAAACGAACACTTAGATTGGGAAGCAGCATCGCAAGGAACAATCCATATAGATAATTATATTGAGAACCCATTTGGTGCAGCTATTGATGTAGGTGAAATTACATTAGCACAAGGAGTGTTAATTAGAGGAAATACCGTAGGAGAAGCATTGGCTCTCGGTGCTTCTAATAGCTTTCTACAATCTGATGGCACTGACCCTGTTTGGGGAGATACACTTAACGCAAGCACAGTAACCGTAACAATTCTTAGTGATGGAACAGCTACCTTGACAGGCGGAGTAATGAGTGGCTTAACATCTTTAACCTCTACTGGTATTTTTGGCACTAATGTTTCAGCTTCAAATGATTTCACAGTAGGAAGCACATATTTTAGAGTTGATAGCGATAGTATTGATAATTTGGTATCAGCATCATTTAGTGATGGAGCTTCTTTTTCCGCAAATGTCTATTACGATGTTGTGACAGTAGCTTCTGCCTCCACTACAACTATTGACTGGAGTGATGGAATAGAACAAGAAGTTGAAATTGGAGGAAGTGTTACTATAGCTTTTGCTAATGGAAAAAACGGGGGTAAATATATTCTTAAGATTATACAAAGCGAATTAGGTTCAGATACTGTTACTTGGGCTGAAGATACTATTGAGTGGTCGAGTGGAACGGCACCTACTCTAACCACAACTGCTAATTGCTGGGATTATTTTGGATTTATTTATAACACAGCCTCACCTTCTTATGATGCTGTTGGAGAGAGAACTGATTTTTGTCCATAATTATGAAAAAACTTCTCATTTTAATATTTGTAGCAGGATTAGTATTTTTGGGAATAACCCTTATTTCTAAACCAGAAAGTGATGAAGTTTTATATGGCGAACCTGCTCCAATTTATGCTTGGGAACAATATCTCGGACAGGAAGACCCAGCTACAAGAACCCACATAACAAAACACTATCCAGATGATAAAGTTGTAATACAGAGTTCGGGATTGCTTCACTATTCAGAAAATGGCGAGTTCAAAGACCTTTTACCCTTACCATTTCCAGAAGGAAAAGAAATTACATCAGAAAAAGATAAACATTTTATGATGAACTTGCCTGAATGGGGAACTATTGCCACGGCATCAAAACAAGTTAAAGTTCACGATGAAACAGGACAGCCCATTTATGTATTTAAAAATCCTTTGGTAGTAGAAAAAGGCAAAAATCCTTATAAAATAATTGATAAAGACGGTAAGAAAGTTAAAGAAACCAAAGACCCTAAAGAAAAACTTGAGATAACTGAAAAAATAGTAAAATCTGATGATGCCATAGAAGTAGAGTTTTATACAGAGGACAATAAACTTTATTTTACTAAGGTTACTGAAACTGGATTAAATTACCCCTTGGAGGCGTATGACGATACCGATACTGATTCTACGAATAATAAAGATGTTAATTTATGGGAATGGATTAAGGACACCAATTATGGCGGTGTAGTTTATCTAGAAATGGAGAATAGAACAGCAGAAGGAAAGGCATACAATACAATAATGCACTGGACTTTATCGGCAGGAGTTGAAGAAATATCTGATGTAAAGGTTTTTATTTATAATTATAATGTTCAATTCGGACCAAAAACCGTAGAGGTTCATTTATTAACAAGAACTGATTGGGTAGAAGATGAAGCCACTTGGAATATCTATAAAACAGGTAGTAACTGGACAACTCCAGGAGGAGATTTTAATGCTACCGTAATTGACAGTATAGTATTAGATGTTGCTCGTGAAGAAAGCTACCGTAATTGGGTTTTAATGGGAACAGGCGGAAGCGGAACTCCCTTAACTCTTGATTGGGAAGATGAAGTTCATTTATGGTTTCACGACAATACAGATACGGGAGATGAAGCATTGGCTTTTAATTCTAAAGAAGCTGCTGCGAATAAACCCTACCTTGAGATTACTTATGAGGCAGTAGCCGTAGATACAGGTTCAATGTTTAATGTGTTTTAATAGATAATAATTAATTAAAAAACAATATGAAAAAATCAGACAAGCGAATCTTTTGGACTGTTGTATTATCAGTAATTCTAACAGTATTACTGACTGGTTCTATTTACTTCTTGGTAACCGCAGACAGAGAACCTACTCTTGGAGGAAGAAGTTCTGGGGGACAAAGTTATAACCCAGAAGTAACCATTTTTAGTGGATTACAAAATACAGCTTCTTGGTCAGCAGATGGAAATCACGACCACATAGTTTATGAGTCAGAACCAGTTACCAGTGTTTCAATTGGAGATATTGTAATCTTTCACAGTGCTTCGCCATCAATGCGTTCTCCATTAGCGTATGACACATATTACTATGTTGTTAGCGTTTCTTATGATGACACTGATTATGATGATAGATTTGAAGTTTCTACAACAAAAGGAGGAACTAATGTTGGAACAATAGCATCTTCTTTCTATTCAGATTACACTATGTTTGTTTATGAAGAGTTTATAGAAACAGGAGAAATGGATGTAACTCAATATGAGGGTGTTAACTTCACTATCTTTGCAGATGAAGGACCAAGTTTGAGTTTTGATTGGGTTTGTTCAATTATGAGCAATGCTCCTGACTGGTATGCCACGCAATCAATTACAAACAGGTGGGAATATGTTGATGCTTATGATGTCAAAACCGCAACAAGTATAGATGGAAATATTGGAATAGGCAATCTAAATGGCGCAGATGAAGCCAGAATGTTTCAGGTTTTTACACCAAATTGTAGATGGCTTTTTGTAAGGTCTCAAAACTATGCTTCAGGTTCAGTTGATGTAAGGGGAATAGGTTTCTAATAATTAAAAGTTCAAACATGGCAGATGAAAAGTGGACTATAAGTATAGACCGATGGGGTGGTTACTGCCCTTCCTATTTTGACAACGATTTTGCCTTTTACGGAAACAAAAATCAATCAACTACTAATACGGATATTGATATTCGGGATATTAACGTTTTAACACAAGGAGCTTCAGCTTTGGCCTTAACAGGAGGAACACAAGCTGGAGAATTGGGTTCACACTTAATAAAATCAATAATGAAACACGCTGTCTCTGATGATGCAACTTATGCTGTTAGTGAAAACAAAGTATTTAAAATAACAAATACAGCGATAACTGGAGCTTCATCAATTACAGGAAGTGCCAATGTGGTAATTGATGATTTGATTTGGTATCAAGGTAGCACTTATGTATTTTGGAATAGTCCAGGCATAGCAGGAGAAATAGCAAAAGTAGATGTAACTGGAGCCAGTGCTATTAGTAATTGGGGAAGTACAGACCCAATAGGAGCCGCTAGCCTAGCAGACGCACCTCATTATGCGATAGTAGGAGGTGATGATGTGTGTTATTTCACAGATGGAAGATGGGTTGGAAAAATTGACGGTTCAACTCTAGGTGCTTCAGCTTTGGATTTCTGGCAAAACTCAGAAACCAAGTCGGTGTCATGGAATGGAAATAGAGTTATTATAGCTGTCAATCGGCCAAATGTATCAGGTTCTAACTATAACTTATCAGGAATCTATAAATGGAACGGAATATCTTCTAGTTGGGAGGGCGACCCAATAGAAGTCGGAGGTGAGATAGGGGCTTTATTCACAGATAACGGAATAACTTATGTTTGGTGGAAAGATTCTGTTACTACAGGAGCTTACAACTTTGGATTTATAAACGGCTTACGATTAGAACGCATTAGGCGATATAGCGGTTCACTCCCAAACCAAGCACAAGTAGGAGGTTGGGATGGCTATATAGGATGGCTTTCTAATAATCAATTAGTTCTATGGGGAGCAAAAGACCGAGATAACCCAGTAGAGTTTTTTAGATATATGTCTCCAACTGGAGCAAGTGCAACAGGGGCATCAGCAGGAACTTGGGCAGCACCATTTGGGACTCCGCTTGTAACTTCCTATGAAGGTTCAAATTATTACATACAAAAAGCATCAGGATATTCCACTTTGGCTGTATATAACACGATGGCTTTTAATATGAGAAAACCAGGATTCCGTGCCCAGATAGATTTAATACAAGTAGGATTTGAAACTCTTGCTTCGGGAGCAAAATTAGATACTACAATAACTTATAATCAGACCACTTCAACATTAGAATTAGCTCAAGTTGCATACGATGCAGATGATAATACCACTCTTCGCAAGATTTACAGCGGGGGTTTACAGTGTGATGATTTTAGAATAGATTTTAGTTGGGCGAATGGTAGCAACACAAATCCCGTCAAGATAAGAACACTTCTCATAAGTGGGAGCTGGGTGAAATCAAATTAGTATGGCATTTAAAGGAAAAAAATTAACAGAAGAGCATAAAATGAAAATTGGCAAAGCCAATAGTGGTAAAATATTTTCCAAAGAACACAGAAGAAAATAAGGCGAAGCACATAAGGGAAAAAAACTTTCTGATAAAACAAAAAAGAAAATGGGCGAAGCCAGAAAAACAGAATGGAAATCTGGAAAAAGAAAAATGCATCTAAATTCTTTAAAGAGTGTTTTTAAAAAAGGACACAAGGGATATATGGCGAATCTTGGAATGGTAATGACGGAAGAACAAAAAAGAAAAATAAGCGAAACAAATAAAAGAAGAGGGATTAAACCACCGTCTCCATTGGGAAGAAAACACACAAAAGAGACCAAAAGAAAGATGAGTGAAAAACGCAAAGGAGAAAAACATTGGAATTGGCAAAATGGAAAATCTTTTGAACCATATTCATTAGATTGGACAAAGACCCTTAAAAGAAGCATTAGAGAAAGAGATAAATATAGATGTAGATTGTGTGGAGAGACACAATAAGATATGGCATTTTGTGTTCATCATATAGATTACGATAAGAGCAATTGCAATTCCAATAATCTTATTACTTTGTGTCTTAATTGCCATCTAAAAACTAATTTTAATAGAAAATACTGGATAGAGTATTTTAAAAGATAATTAAATAATATAAAAATATGTCAGTAGGAAGCTACGCATTAAGCGAATTAAATAGTTCTGTATCACTTAAAACAAGTGGAGCATTTACAGGGGCATCTGCTTCGGCTAATTTTTTAACGATTGCTAATCAAGCCGTTAGGGAAGTTATCGCTGAAACAGATTTAAGGGGGACAATAAGAAGTGCGACTTTATCACCAAATCTTTTTGATGAAGTTTTTGAATATAGTTGTCCTTCCGATTTAAAAGGAGATAAAATAATTGATGTAGAACCTCAAATAAATAGAGGAAGATTGGATTATTATAGATTAACTACCCCAGAAGAATTTGACAGAAGAAAAGAAGACAGACGAATTGACACTTGGGGCGACCCCATTACCCTAAATAGAAGACAATGGTATGGAGATAATATAATCGCCATTAGACGAGACGATTTAGTAAATAAACTTTTAATATCTAGAATAGTAGATGATGAAGAAATACAAATTAGCAATCTTGATTCTTTAAGTGCGGGCGGAGGAGTTTGGAGTACCTATCTTGGTGCATCATCTATAGCCGTAGATAATTCAAATTATGTTAAAGGAAATGCTTCTCTGAAGTGGAATATTAGTCCAGACCCCGAAACTACCGCAGGAATAGTTAATAGCACTCTTAATTCTTCAGATATAACTAAATTTATAACCGCTGGTTCTGGTCTTGTATGGGCATATATCACAAGTGCTACAAATGTAACTAATTTCAAGATACTTATAGGAAGCGACTCAAGTAATTACTATTCAGCATCTGCTACTACAAATAACGAAGGAGCTTCTTTTTACGCAGGATGGAATCTTATTCGTTGGGATTTTATAAATAAAGAAACCACAGGAAGCCCTGATAGTACTGCTATTGATTACTGTGCTATCTATATGACCAAAGATACTTCTAAAGTGAGTGAAACAGATTACAGATTTGACCATTTAATTCTTAAATTAGGAACACATCAGCAAGTCCGATATTACTCACGATACGGTTGGCAATCTAGTGGAGGAACGTTCCTAGAAGACTCTACAGCCACCACAGACCTCTTAAACGCAGAAACTGATGAAATACCTATGATAGAAGCTAAAGTCGCTCAGAGAGTAGAAGAGAGTTTTGGCAATTTTAAAGAATCAGAAAGATTTGAAAAGGATTACGAAAAACTACGACAAAGATATATATTAGAGAATCCTTCAAGGTCATTACCTTTGGTAACTACATATTATGATGTTGATTCTGAAGGTTACGAAACAACTTATGGAATATGAGTGAATTATTTGAAGACAATATAATTCCTATAAAAACTCTCAGAGATTTCTTCCAAATAACTGGTGATACTCTTGGATTAGATACGCAAATTGGTAAAACAATTCAGGGAGTAGCATATAAATCAGGAGATATAGGGGCAAGGGTAGAAATAAGACCAGAATGGGACCCTACAATAGGACAAGTAGTTTATAATGCAACAGGAACCCAAGTCTTTAAAATTCTAATAGATGGTACTAACACTGGAGATATTATAATGGGAGATTATGCGGGCGGAGCAGGAACTTTATGGGATAATTCTGATAGTAGTTTTAATGTAAGGGGAATACTAACGGCAACATCTATTTATTACACGAGTCAATATGTTTATACTGGCTTTGAATCTCTTGACGGTTGGAGTACAGGAACAACGGGAGGAAGTCAAACTCCCTTATTGGGAGGAGCAAATTTACAGACAGGAGCTACTATAAATAATTATTCATTTATTGATGACGAAATTACGGGAAGTGTTAACGAAATAGACTTTGGTAACAAAAATTCTTATTTTCAAACAGCAATTGCCGTATCATCAATAACAAATCAGACAATTTACTTTGGAAGTGGACCCCTACATGCGGGCGATGGGACAGAACAAGGATACGGTTTTAAAATCGTTAATGGAACTTTATATGCCATTAATACTGAGACAGACGGAGGAAGTGCCATAGAGAATACTACCGAAATTACGGGTATAACCTTAACAAATCACAATGTTTATCGGGCAGTATTTACAACTGGAACAAATGTTAAATTTTATGTTAATGATGTTTTAAAAGCTACCCATACTGGTAATTTGCCCTATTTTACAGACCCAATTTTAATGAGTTTCTATATTAAGACAGCTGAAAATGCTAATAAGATACTTTATATGAGATATGCTTTAATTTCTCAAGATATATAAAAATTATGACAAAAGACTTAATAAAACCAATTATTTATTTATTCGTTTTTCTTATCTTGTTTGTTGGATTATTGATAATAACAACAAAGATTAATTGCGAACAAAAATGCGAAAAATATGGAATGAAATATTCGGGATTAAAAGACATACAATGCCAATGTGAAAGAATAATAAAATACGATATTAATAAATAAAAAAATAATATGGCATATTTAGATTTAACTAAAAAATACGGGTGGAGACCAGAACAATGGATTACCGAAGGTTCACAATATATAAGCGACCCAGGTCGCTATGGCGATTATGGGAATATTACTGGACAACCAAATTTTCTTGAATCAACTATATCTGGAATAAAAAGCGAATTAGAATCTACCTATGGATATTCTTCAGATGTTAGTAGATTTATTACAGATGCATTGGGCGGAGAACATGACAGAGGAGACCGATTAAGAGCTACTCTTAGAAGTATCCCAGGAGCACCTTATGGCTCTACTTATGATGTAGATAAATACTTTGGAGGAGTTAAAGCATTAGCTCAATATCTTGCCGCAGGAAAACCAGTAAAACAAATAACCGCCCCACCAAGCGAATATGCTGCAGGGGGTTATCAGGTTTTGGTTCCAGGAGAAAAAGCACCAACAACAGGACTAACAAGAAACGATGCTATACAGCAAATCCTACAAGAAACAGGAAAAGAACCCACTGAGAGCCAAATAGTAGCCCACACAGAACAACCAGCAGGGACTGCTATAG
>SDBS01001468.1_pt1 | contig 23822 bp, 16 predicted proteins | sample 2277091 | NCBI WGS metagenome assembly SDBS01 (sample SAMN10404972, study PRJNA504765) | marine sediment metagenome | isolation source: marine sediment core GS10_PC15, 163 cmbsf | place: Arctic Ocean: Southern Knipovich Ridge | collected 2010
ACGGGTAGTGTAGAGTCTCTTGGTTAACGGCGGCTGAAAGGTGTCAGGATGTCGAGTCTTCTAGAAAGCCGATTAGTTTGAGCTGTGTCGTCTGCCCACTCACGAAAGAGCCTACGAAAGACTCATATCTCGCCAGTTCGATCTCGATTATCAGTCCCTTGATCGCTCGGACGTCTACTTCTCCCGCCTGATAGGTTTTGCTAACATCGTTGGCGTGAACAAGGCTCATTAGTATCTCCTTTAGTTCCTTGGTGTAATACAGTATTATACCAGCTACTGTTGGCCGGCAGCTGAAAGTGGACGGATATAGGAACCGAGTTATGCGGAATTTTGCCATTTTCCGTTGAGTGAGAGGAATCTCGAACAGCCGGCAGATCGAATCAGAGTCCCCCGGGCCATAGTCCCTAAGGCCGAGTGCCAGATGTGGCCGAAGTTCTCAACGAGGGAGAAGATTCGGATCATGCTGGCGGGAATGGGGTCGTCTGACGCAAGCAAGGGCACGAGATCGGAAGAAGGTCTGCCGGAGAGCGGATGAAACCCATGAAACACGGTGCCGCCGCCCCGCGCTTCTTCTCGGAAAGTGAATGCTACACCTGCTCGGTTGTTTCTGAGCATTTTTTGTGCGGGTCAGCCCTTGGGCTGACCGTATTACCAAGCTCCTCATCCGTCTGCCTAATGGCTGACCGGCACAAATTCTGATCAGGCCGGCACTACCCGGCCCTTATAACGGGCCAACCAAGGTGAAAAACGGGGTGGTTTGCTCCGATATGATGATATAGGGGTGCCAGGCGGAAACTTGTTCGCGGACAATGGAAAACCAAATAGAAAATGCTCTTGTTGACGATCCCGAATCTGCGGTTGACCAACCCAGCCCCGCGACGGTGAAATCCATTCGGGATTTAATGACCCTGTTTGTCAAGACCGTCCACACGATATTACTCTATCCACCGACCAACCCGCTTCCCGGGCAATTTCGCCGGGATTTTTACCGCGCCGTACAGAAAATTCTCCAGGACGAAGATATTCTGGTCCTGGCCACCACGGAGCGGTCATTCTACTATGACGGGGAGGTGGTTTACGAAGATGAACCATCGGACACCAACCCGGCCTGTGTCCTGTTCCGTGACGGGGTGCGCGAAATCGGGCTGCTGTCCTCGCTGACCGCCGTGGAAGCCGATGCTTTTTTGGATGTCTTTGTCAAAGCCCTTTCCCGCACCGATGGCCCGCCGGAAATCGCGAATATGCTCTGGGAACTGGGCAGCAAGTCCATCCACTACCGCACTATCGACCACGTGGTCGACGGGGAAGCGTTCGCCCCGCCGGAGCCGGGTGATTATAAGCAAACCGCGCATCTTTTCTTTTCGACAGTCGAAATTGATGAACCCGAAGTTATTGACTCGGGGGAAGCTAAAAAACAAAACCCGCATGGTTATCAAGGGGTGCAAAAAACCAGATATTTGCAGGTGCGGGATATTTTTCATGGTGCTATCGAGTTGAGCCCGACCGATGCAAGTCGGTTGACGGAGATATTGGACATCGACGATAAGTCCGATTGTCTGGCCGAGGCATTTCAGGTCTACGATGAAATACTGCACGGTGAGTACGCGTCACAGATGGCAGCGGAAGTGGTCCGGGTGACCAGCCGCCAGTTCGAGATGCTGCTGGAGCAGGACAACTGGTCCTTGCTGTCGCGAGTGTTGAACAATACCAGGACCTGGCTGAAAAAATTCGCGGAGAAGCCGAATATCGCCGGCCCGATGCGTGATATCCTGTATCACGCGGGGGATAAACAGGTACTCGGGCAACTGGCGCAATACCTCAATGACCACCCGCAAGCGAACCTGGCCCTATTCAACGAATATCTAAGGCAGCTTGATGCAATATCACTCGGCGCGGTCACCGCGATGCTGGGCGACCTGGAACATCACGCGGCGCGGAAGATGGTTTACGGTTATCTGAGTGAGCGGGCGGAACAAGCCATCGACCTCGTCGGCAATTACGTTTATGACGAGCGATGGTATGTTGTGCGCAACGTGGTCCTTGTCCTGGGCCAGGTCAACCAACCCCGAGCGATGACGTTCCTGAAGAAAGCTATCCGACATGCTGATCCCCGGGTACGGCAGGAGGTGATCCGGTCGCTGGGTACCCTGCGTTATGAAGAGACCGACTCCCTGCTCTTGCCATTGTTGGATGATCCGGATCCAAACGTGCAAATTCATGCCTGCCGGGCGTTGGCCGCCGCCCCCTCGATCACGGTGTTTGAAGCCCTCCGGAAAAGGATCGACGAGTCGGAATTGGCCCGGTTGGAACCGCGCATGCAGCGGGAATTGCTGGCCGCATATGCGCGGGCCGGCGGCGATCGCGCGCTGACGCGGCTTTCATCAATAATAAAAAAACGAAAACTATTCGGCAAATCCCGCCGGCAACAGATCAAGATCAACGCGGTATATGCCGTGGGAGAAATAGATTCCCCGTCGGCTGCCGGTTTCCTGCGGGAGTTGGCCCAAGTGACGGATGAATCGTTGAGTGCCGTGGCTAGGCAGGTGCTCGAAAAATCTGAACGCAACGACACTGCGGAAATCGCGGCTCTCTAGGAAAACACCCGATGAGCGCACCAATCGACAAAACGTCCGGACCGTCAAACGCCGAATTAGAGCAAATCCGCGCCGGGCGGAGAATCCTGCAGGTGTTGTACGGCGCAATCAAGGCCGCCACGGTGTATGAAACGAACAATCGCGCCTACCGCTCGCGGGCGGACGAATTGTTTCAAAACCTGAATGAATACATTTCATCATCCGGTTCCTTGCGCATTGACTATTTCAATGATTTCTTTTTTGTCGACGGTACCCGGTTGAGATACGGCGACAAGGATTTTTCCAGTGCTCGGGAACTGGCCGGTTTTTTTGAGGATTCGCTGCTCGGGCGGCTGGAGTTTACCGCGATTATGGAACCGGAGGAGATTGACCGGATGGTGACCGCCCTGGCCCATCTCGATCGCCGATTGCAGGATCCATTTGCGGCGTTACAGCAGACCTGGGAAAAACTGGAACTGAAGCAGATAGCGATCAAACGGCTGGCGCCGAAGATTGCCGATCGCCTCTCCACCGATGGTGAGATGCTGGGCACCGCATCACTGAACCGTCGCCACGCTAAAAAATTATTCCAGCGCGCCGGTCATCTGGCGAAGGAGTTTATGAAACCGGGGGCGGAGCTGACCACGGCCAAAGCGGCCCAAGCCCGCGGAGTCGTGCATGATCTGATTGATCATATCGTCAAGGACGAGGCCTCGCTATTGGAATTTACCGCCATTAAAGATTTCGATGACTATACCTATGTGCATTCAATAAACGTCTGTATCTACTCAATAACTCTGGGTCTCCGGCTGGGTCTGGATCGGCGCCGGCTCTCCCAATTGGGCTTTGCCGCCCTATTTCACGACATCGGCAAGACAAAATTATCCCCGGAATTAATTAGCAAGCCGGACTCGTTTTGCGATGCCGATTGGCAGGAGATCCGGAAACACCCGGTGCTGGGCGCACTGATTCTGGCGATGATGCCGGCAACCGATGAACATAACTCCCGGGCCGTGCTAACGGCCTATGAACATCATCTTTCTTTAGACGGCAGTGGATATCCTCCGGTGTCGGGCCCTCGCGAACTCGATCTGTTTTCCCGGATTGTGGCCATCACCGATTCATATGACGCCATGACTTCCGGCCGCGTATACAAGAAAGACCGACTGTCACCAGATGAGGCATTACGTCAATTGCTGCAACAAAGCGGCACCCGGTATGATTTAATTTTGCTGCGGGCAATGGTCCACGCGCTGGGGATTTTCCCGGTCGGGACATTTGTCCGGCTGAATACCGGAGAGAAAGGTATCGTCCGCCGTAATAATCCCGATGACCTTTTCTGCCCGGTATTGAGCATCCTTCACGAAAAAAAAGACGGAGTTGTTATCAGACGGACCATACAGTTGAATTCAGGTGAGACGGAAACCGACCAGGCACAGGTATTCATTACCGAGATTCTGGATCCGGACACGCTCGGCTTGACCACCGGAGAGGCACTGGGTATTGACTCATTACAAATCTTACCGGTCGAGGGATAAGCAGCGAAGATTTTTATACTTTTTGTCAATCCGGTCTGTCCTGTTTTCGTATAAGTGACCGGGAAGCGGGACAACGGTACTCCACATGGCGTCTGGCAGAGGAAGGAACACGTGCGCCTCTTGGGAATCGCAATAATTTTTGTATTATCTTTCCTTCATGGGACACACAGCGGGCGGGCTGAGCGGATCATCATTCCCATGGACATCCGGCAGACAAACCACCTGAAGGCCTATGGCGTTGCCTATTGGGCACTTGAGCAGGGAATAAACATCGAGTGGCTGCTCAACTACGATGGTGGGGCTTTCCTTTTCCCACCGATACAGGAGCTGAACGATACCTGCATCGTGCGCGGCGTGCTTTTCCACACCCTCAGCGAGGTGGACATCCAGCAGGTGTACGCGCGCATCGAACAGGAAAACATGGAGGTTATCCTCCTGGAAAAAGCGCCCTCAATCGCCATTTATACCCCACCCAATAAGCAGCCGTGGGATGATGCGGTCACCCTCGCCCTGACCTATGCGCAGATTCCCTACACCACCCTGTGGGACGAGGAGGTCCTTGGCGGAGAACTGCAGGAATATGACTGGGTACACCTGCATCACGAGGATTTCACCGGGCAATACGGGAAGTTTTACGCCTCATACCGGGGCGCGTTGTGGTACAAGCAGGAACAGGTCGTCAATGAGGCGATGGCGCGCCGGCTGGGGTTTGACAAGGTTTCCGAAGAAAAAAAGGCCGTGGCCCGCGCAATCAAGGAATACGTCTACGGTGGGGGGTTCCTGTTTGCCATGTGCTCCGCAACCGAGACCCTGGACGTGGCCCTGGCCGCTGAAAATGTGGATATTGTCCCCGCCCAATTCGACGGTGATTCATTCGACCCGGATTGTCAAAGCCGGCTGGATTACACCCGGACGCTGGCCTTTGAGAATTTTTCCGTGTCGCTGGACCCGTTTGCTTACACCCACGGCGATATTGACACCACTCCCGACCGGAAAACCAACCGCTACGGACCGAAAGGGGATTATTTTACCCTTTTTGACTTCTCCGCCAAATTGGACCCGGTGCCGACGATGCTGGTCCAGTGCCATGTGCCGGTCATCGATGGGTTTATGGGGCAAACCACTGCTTTCCGTAAGTCGTTGTTAAAAAAGTATGTTACGATCCTGGCGGAAAACGAGGGGCAAGGCGAGGTGCGATACATCCATGGCAATTACGGCCAGGGGTCGTTTACATTTTATGGCGGACATGATCCAGAAGATTATCAACACTTTTTATATGATCCGCCCACGGACTTGGCGCTGCACAAGAGTTCACCGGGATATCGCTTGATACTCAACAACATACTGTTTCCCGCGGCGCGCAAGAAAGAACGGAAGACATGATGCCATATTGCGAGGCGAGCGCTTTTGTGCACTGCGGAAAACCAGTTTTGCCATAGGTTGACCAATGGTGAGGCCCGATCGATGGCGGGGAAGGGTGGCAAAAATAAGCAAAATAACCCAAAATTTAACTTTTATTTACTTGCGCCCACAGAAACAAGTATTAAATTAAGATGCGCGTTGCTGTGAGCCGAGGTTATAACATTGCTTTGTGAACTGGCTACCGCTTGAGGTAAGGCCGGTGATGCGATTTGTGACGATGTGTCAAAGCGGGTAAATGCAAACGTAGGTATAACGAGGAAAAACCAGGCAAACAATAAAAGGTCGGGGCTAGCTGGAGGTCCTTTCGCCGAGTGAAAGAATCCTCCCGGCAGTATACGCAATATAAAAGGGGATGTTTCGCCGTGAAAAACTTGAATATTATTATCGATAACAGCGAGCGGGATTCGGGGGTGCCGAAGCATATCGAGAGTAAAAACATCGGAATCGAATACGCAAATCTGCGTACGGGCAGTTACCTGATCACCGACAGCATGGCGGTCGATCGGCTGACCACCAAACAATTCGAGGAATTGACCTCCGCAAAGTCGCTGTTCCGCCGGTTGCTGGATTTCAAGAAAACCTATGATGAGCCCATTCTGTTGATTGAAGGCAACAACCTGTCCAAGAATAAAAAAGTGTCCGCCGGGGCGCTGCGTGGTGCCATCTCCTATATTTGCTGCCTGAATCGTATCCCCATTTTGTATACGGCTAACCAGGCGGAGACCGCGGAGATGCTGTATATCATTGCCAATCAGACCCAGTTTGGCCTGGGGTACGAGGTTTCCGTACCCGAACCGGAAACATCTTCATCCGGCGAAAGTCAGTTGATTAAACCTAAGACGCCGGAAGAGGTTCAGGCGTATATCGTCCAAACGCTGCCGGACGTCGGACCGTCGCTGGCCAAATCGATGATGACGATGTACGGGAACCTGCGCACGCTCTTTTCCGCCACCGCCGGCGACCTGACCAAAGTCGAAGGGATCGGACCGAAAAAGGCCCAAAAAATCATCGATATCTTTGATCTCGAATATGCCGACGAGAAGAAGAAAAAGAGGAAGAAGAAAAAATAAGACCGTGTTTTTACTGCGTTATTAAAGCCCCGCCGAATCGGCGGGGCTTTTTTTATAACGTTTCTTCCCCAGGCGGACGTCCCGAATACAATCGACGAAAAATATTTTCTTGATTTATTCGGCGGTCAATCTATGCGGCCGATTGCCGACCGACCATACCCGACGTGCATGCGGCAATAATCTTAAATGTATGGGGTACCGGATAAATCAGGCGAACATTCCCAGCAGCCACACATCGATGAGGAACTGCACGCGCTCAATGAGCAGCGAAATACGGGCCATCACGGTATAACCGAACGAGGCGCCGAAGCCGATCATCAAGGTCCAGATCCCGACCTTGGCCACCCCACCGGTGACGCCCTTGTGTTCCTTGGAGAAGAAGAAATAGATCAGGGAAGAAAAAACACCGACCGCGATTAAGGATGTATTCAATACCGCCCAGGAATCAACATTCGGCCCATGCAAAGCGGCGAACGATTGAACGGTCCCCATCACTTGTTCGACTATTTTGGCCTGCATTTCAAGCGGAATGGCCACGCCGGTGGCGATGCCCAGATAGAAGGCGAGCGGATAGCGGGATAACCACGACCAGCGTTTAACCAGCCGCGTCCACATCAGTAAGCCGAGGATGGTCGGGAAGAGATACCACCACTCGCCGCCGGCGAGTTTCTGCCAGATGTTGGGGATCACCACATTGATATATAGAATGACCACCCAGTATCCGGCCGAAACGCCGACCACGAGATGCTCGGCAAACTTATATAACGGATTGTCCTTGTACAGAAACGTAAAAATGCACAAGGTCAACGCCGCGGCGGCGGTTGTTGATATGGCAGTCCCAAAATCCATCGTTTACAACCCGAGTCTCTTCTTTTTGCGGGTGGCGAAATACCCGATATTTCCAATAATGATAAAAACGATAATAATCGAGTGCGCCACTACCTGCACGCTCATTCCCTGGACGGCCTTACCCGGTGCGCCAACCAGCGTTTCATATTCGGCCGCCCCCTGCAAGCCGCCAAGAATACCGAATATCTGTCCGGTCTGCAGGTAGGGATAATAGTCGGTGGCCATCACGCCGGTAACACCGATGGCGAGCCGGACTTTGTAGCGCCCGTTGCCGTAGGAAATCCACCAGTCGGTAGCGGAAGTCCCGGAAATATTAATAATGGCTTTGATATTGTCGTAATTGCGGAGACCGTCCATCATCGGCAATGAATCCAGCGGCACATTATAATAATCATTAGGGAAGGGAATACGGTAATTCTGGCCCATGCCAAGAATGATTAATGCGGGATAGGGTTTATAACCCAAAAACACCCAATCGACGCCGTTTTGCGGGCGATAACCCGTCAACCCGAAATGTCGCTCACAGGCCGTGTCTATCGCCGCCGCCGCCATCCCCGGACCGTTTGAATGCAACGCCGTGATAATGACGTTGATCTTATTTTCAAAACACTGCTTCAGGACCGAAAGGGTCATCGGGTGTAACTCAGCCAGGGTCGAGGGGTCGTAGTCGATCGCCAGATGAATGTTATCACCCTTATTCAGACTGTTCATATAATCGTAAATGCTGCGTGCTTCCTTGGAAATTGGAATAGGAATAGTCGGTTTGGCAATGACTGAAATCACGACGGCGATCATGAGTATTAAGTAAACCCACCGCCGATCGAGGGCGAACATTCGCTCAAAAATGCTCTGTTTTGTTTGTTTCTGCTCTGCCATCGGTGACCTTTAACCGATCAATCCCGGCCCAGATACGACCGCTCGATACCCAGGATAACTTTCATCGCGGTGGTGACAATACCCAGTCCGACACCGATAATAATCGCCCGTTTGGCCGCCAGGTTGGGCACGTTCAAAATCCAGTCCGACGTCGCCCCGACCACCCCGGTAAGCGGCCCCAGCGGGAAAAACCGAATCATCACGATCATCGCCGCGACCAACAGGATGGTGGCCAGGACCGACCGTGCGCGAAACGCCCGGTAGGCCGCGGAGGCGATGTAAAACGCCAGGAGCGAAAACATCGTCGCCGAAATCGGGATCATGATGTTATTAAACTGCCAGTCAAATATATCCGTGGACGGCGGGTAGTAATGCCCGAGGATGCCCGTGGCACTCATGAAAAACAGGCCGATCAGCGTGACAATTGAATACCTCCAGCCGTCCGATCGGCGTTTAATCTTCGTTACGCTGACGCGGGTAAGCGAGATGACGCCGAGCATCATGGCGAACACGCCGATAATCGGCGGCCAGTCCAGGGCGACGAATTCGTAGAGGTATTCCGACTTTTCGTGCGGCACAAAAAACTGGATGACCATGAAAACACCGCAGGTGAAAATAATGATCAGTGGAATCTGCCGTTTCATGACCGCACCCTTATAAGTTCAACACGAAATAATCAGTGAACCAGGTCAAATTAAAAATTCCCGCGATAATACCGAGTCCCATTACCGCCAGCAAAACCGCCTTGGTGTAATCCTGCGCCTTGAGCGTTCCCAAAAGGACCGGCTCCCGTCCGAGGTAGGCCGAGGCCGCGTATAACTCCTCGCCGATGAGCGTATAATCACAGGCCACGACAAAAAACGGCAACTGCGTGACCCGGTCGGTCCCGGAAATTTGAATCGACCCGGCCATTGAGCCGGTTTCCGCCAAAATCAGCGATTCGGCGTAAAAAACACCCAGGTAAAAATTCGTCGCGGTCTTACGCCGCAACATCGTGCCGTTGACCGCGGCGACGTACGCGAATTGGTTCTGGGTGACATAGTAGACCATATCTTCCTGGTAGTCATCAGCCCGCCCGGCATCGATATAGGCCTGCTTGACCGTTTCCTGGGCGATGGTCATCACGATCGGATCATAGCAGGGGACAATGAGCTCTGTCTGATATTCAGCTACTTTTTTCGCTACGCGCGACAGGATAGTGAACGAGGCGATGGTGGCGATTTCATCCGGGGCGCCCAGCCCCAGCACATACAGGATCGGCCGGCCCATTTCAGTGGCGCGTCCGATCGCCTCATCGACAGCGTTGATCCCCGCCAGCGGGCGGATGTACAATTCCCTGCCCCTTTTGGCTACATTGACCATCGTCAGCATTAGGGTAGCCAGGACAGCGACTGCGCCGAGGTCCCAGATTTTGCCGGTGTGGAACCACTGACCTGATGATTCCACCGGCCCAAACGGCAAAGATTCAGCAGTCGAACCGTCGATGGCCACCGTCAGTACTTTAAAAGTGAAACCAACGGCGTCGGGCGAATAGTCATTCCGGTCGCGTAATTTTCCGCCGCGATTAAAATACTCGGTCGCGCCGGCGGGAGCCTTGTCAAGCGTATCCCATTCGCCGGCAACCAGATGCCACCAGGTACCCTGCTCGTCGCGCCACTCGGGCCCGGTGCCGTCGGGTTCCTCGAACGGGCCTTTCCAAGCGGGTGTACGTAAGATGGTATATTTGAGGACGTTATTGCGGCCGCCCATATCATCCGCCGAGCGGTCCCAGGTTAGTTTAAAAGCATGGCCGTGATCGTTGGGATCGTCTACGACTAATAGATTGGTGATCGGCGCGGGCGGCGGTTCGGCAGCGATTACTGTCGAATCGGTGACGAGCGAATCGACAACCGGTTCTTCAGTCTGGGCCGATGCTAAAACCGAAAAGGAAATAGAAAAAATCGCAACTGCAAGCACGCAGATCCAAACTCGGGTTGTCCTCATCCCAGCGGCCACACCATTCATCGGCGGCCAAGAAACCTAAATTCGCCGGAGAGCGCAATAGCAAAAAGTAGTTGAAATCCCGGAAATGACAGCGGGGGATTTTGGGGCCGTTTTCTCGGAATGTGTCTACAGTAGCTCTCAGTTTCATACATTATGTAAATATTTCAGCTAGGTGCCCTTTCGGTTAAATCCACCTTCGCGGCTGCAGGTAATCTCGGGATCAGGGAGGTATTCCAGCAAAAATTAACTTGGTTTATCAGGTCAAGGCGCAGGCAGCGAAAATAAAAACCCACCATTCTGGTGGGCTACGGGACTATTTCGTGGCATGGGCATCTTGCCCATGCGCATGGCCGAGACGGCCATGCCACGGGTTGCATCTCACTTGCCGCCGGCCATTAATTCCTCGAGTGCCGCAATTTTTGGCTCGTCCTCTGGCGCCAATCGTTTCTTCGCTTTCAAGGTGTTTAATATTGATAGTGCTCTTTTGAAGAATCGCTCACCATTTTCAGTGTCCGAAACTTGTCCAACCTTGGCCAACGAAACAGCCAAATCTACCTGGTAGTCGGCGCGATCCGGCTCGGCCTGGGCCAGGCGTTCGGCAATGGCAAGGTCTTTCAGGAAGAACTCTTTCGCCTGGTCACCTTGTCCCAGCGCGCGGTACAGGTCGCCCACCTTGTTGTACGAGACGGAGAGGTCGCGCTGGTAGTCGGCGCGATCCGGCTCGGCCTGGGCCAGGCGTTCGAAAATCTGCAGCGAATTCAGATAGGCCTCTTTCGCCTGGTCACCTTGTCCCAGCGCGGTGTACAGGTCGCCCATTCGTTCATACGAGACGGAGAGGTCGCGCTGGTAGTCGGCGCGATCCGGCTCGGCCTGGGCCCTATCCTGGTGAAGGCGTAATAGCGCTTCATGTCTCTTCACCGCAAGTTCAGTAAAGCCGAGCGCGAGATGGGCTTTTGCTTCCTCGTCGGCTATCGGCGCGAAGTTTTCGTGATCGATTGGTAGATCGGCCAACACCTCCCCCGCGAGAGCCGCAATACCGGCCGATTGGTGGAAACGCCGTAGCGCGTCGAAACATCCGAACGCGATTCTGGTTGCCGCATCGAAGTCTTCGCCGACGAGGTGATTACGCACGGCTTCGATAGCATCGTCCAATGAGTGGCTTTCGTTCTCGGCACGCCACATACGGTAGCGGCCCGGCCGGGGGTTGGAAATCGAGTTTGGGCCGATTGATCGGGCGGCGCAGCATTGTCACTGCTGGATGTGTAGCTAACAAGCGATCATCTTTCAAGCGCAACGCCTCAAATGGCAAACCCAGGAGTTCGGGATCATCGGCCTCGAAACAAACCTCTACCGTTGTGCCCACGCCACCATCAACCAAATCTACCAGCGCGTCGTGTGCCTCATCGGGTAAGCACAATGGGCGGAGCGCGCGGCCCAAATCGGCGATGGAGGATTCCAGCGCCGCCCGCTCGGCGGCAGCCGGATCGCGACGGATGCCGGCATGAAAACCGCGCAGGAACGCATCCCGGCCCCGCACAACATCCGGGGGGAGGGCGTCAAATGACTCACTCGCGTATTCATTTCCCCCGATAGACACGCGCACCCCGATACCGCTTGAATTAATGCGCCTCAGAGTGACTATCACACTGTTGATCGTGCCATATTCCGCCATACGAACGGTGGGGCGGAGGGGCTTACGCGAAAGCAGCGCATCGGCAATGGCCTCGAACTCGTCGATACTGCGGCGGGCCAACGGTCGGAGCAGCGGCGGGACCCAAGCGCCCTCCTCTGCCTGTACCGGGATAAGGAGCTTGCCCTCCTCGATACGCGCATACGTTAAATAGCTGGTTTCCGCTTCCACCCACCGACTCTCATGGGAATGTTTCGAGAAAACAATCAGCCCGGCGTCGGCCTGTTCCAAGCCCTCATTAAGCTGGGCAATGATGTCATCCCCCGGGCCAATCTCCCACTTGTCAAACCAGGGATCGATCCCGCGTTGGGCCAGGGCGCGGGCCAGTTTCTCCACTGCCGGTTTGTCTTTTGACGAGTGGCTAATGAATACGCGCATGCTCATGTGTATTCCCTTGGGCTTAACAAAACAGCAATCACTGACCGACGTCAGGACCACGGCGGAATATACTCATTTTACTGACCCTCCGCAAGCGATGGAATACCCGTGCATAACAAAAAAACCGCCCCGGATAATTCCGGGGCGGCTGTGTTCGCCATGATTATTACAGCCATGCTACATCAAGGGAAGGGCGGACAATTGCTCGGGTAGGAAATGCAATTGCACGGATCGCAAGGGCCGACGCCGGATTGTTTGTAGACATAAGCGACATACCACGTAACATCCAATGGCGAGACCGAACCGTCGCAATCCCAGTCACCGTTGTCTCCTGCGCAAAGCGGCAGTACCGGGCGGGCATCGAGTTGTTTATACACATAACTGACGATATACGATACGTCCAATGGCGTGTAAACCTGATCGCCGTCAATATCGCAATAACCGGTGCAATCACACCCCGCACCCTCACACGCATCGCCGATATAATCGTAATTGCTGTCGGCCTGGTCGGGATTAAAGTCGTTTGGGCAGTTGTCGCAGGCGTCCATGATACCGTCGGTGTCGGTGTCGACAACGTCGGGGCAAGCGAGCGTAGTCTGCCACATCGAGCGGCCATGCGTGCCCGCCACGAGCTTGCGGGTGACCACGTCAAACGCCAAGTCATGCACGGGAACAACGGGCATCCCGGTCCCCAACGGCAACCAGGTCACCCCCAAATCCTCAGTGGAAAAAACGCCGAAATCGGTGGCGATATAAAGAGTTGAAACGTCATGCGGATCGACAATCACATCATTGATCGGCGCGTCCGGGAGATCGCCGCTGATATCGGTCCAATTCGCGCCATAATCATCGGTCCGGAAGATATGCGGCAGGTAAGAGCTTTCCTGGTAACCGGAAAAGGTGACGTACGCAATGGCGGCATTATACGGATCAACCGCCACCCTGGTGACCCAGCGTTCGGGCAGCGTGCCGGCAATATCCTGCCAGTTGCTCCCGCCGTTGGTGGTAACCCAGACGTTGGCGTCATCCGTACCGACATAGACCACTTGCGGATCGGTGCGCGCCACATCGATGGTGGTTATCGTGCCGAACGTTAAATTGCCGGGATCATCGCCATCGGTCAGATCATCGCTGATCGGGGCCCAGTTCATCGCGCCGTTGGTGGTTTTGTAAAGCCGGTTGGAGCCATAGTAGAGTGTATTGTTGTTCGAGGGGTCCATCACCACCGGTGTATTCCAGTTGTGACGATCATCGACGAAATCAATGCCGTTGGTGGCATCACTCCAGGTAGCACCCAGGTTCGTCGATTTATCCAGCCATCCCCACTGGTATTCGGCATAGATCACGTCGGAATCGGAGTAATCCACAATGACATAGAACCCATCACCACCATGAATATGGTCCCAATTGCTTTCCGCGCCGGTTAAGGTGCGGAGGGTGCCGTTGTCCTGCGTCCCACCGTAGAGCCGCTGAGGATTCAGGCGATCAATGGTGATTGCGTAAAACTGGGTATTGGGCATTTCGAGGAATGTAGCCCAGGAATCGGCGCCGTCGCTGGTATAGTGCACACCCCCGTCAGAGCCATCGTACACCCGATCGTGATCGGACGGCAGAATATACATTCCATGGTGGTCGACATGGATGCCGTTCCCGGCCCAATCCCAACTGGCGCCACCGTTGGTCGATTTATACAGTTGCACGCCCAGCGCATAGACCAGATCGGGGTTGCCCTCCACGGTGCGCACCTGCCCAAAATACCAGCCGAAACTGCTGGTCAGATTCTCGAGATCGCCGTCATTAGTCTGGGTCCAGGTGTCCCCCAGGTTAGTAGTCTTATACAACCCCATAAAATATCCCGGATGGTCGATAAATATCGCGTAGGTTACCCCGGACCACGGGCAAACCGAAAGACCAATTCGACCGAGATCATTTGATTGCGGGGGCAAGCCGTTGGTCATCAGCTCCCAGTTATCGCCGCCGTCGGTCGAGCGATACAACCCGCTGGTCCAGCCCCCCACTCTTCTTTCGTTCGGGTTGCGATGACGGTGCCACATCGCGGCGAAGATCGTGCCGGTCAACGGGTGGATCGCGACATCGATGCAGGCCGTGGTATCAGAAACGTAAAGGATTTGATCCCAGGTTTCACCGCCGTCCGTCGAACGATACAGGCCGCGCTCGGCATTGGTGCCGAACAATTTCCCGGCCACGGCGACATAGATGGATTCGGGGCGGAATTGGTCGATCACAATCCGCCCGATATGGTAACTTTCCGGGAGACCGATATAATCCCAGGTTGTGCCGCCGTCGATGGTTTGATAGATTCCGGTGCCTTCGTATGAATCGCCGGAACTGTTGGCCTCGCCGGTGCCGGCATACAGAATATTCGGATCGGTCGGATGGATTGCAATCGCGCCCATCGACTGCACCCCGGTCTCATCAAAAATGGCCGACCAGGTACCGCCAAAATCGCTGGATTTAAATATCCCGCCTGCCGCGGAGGCGGCATAGATTACCTCCGGGTGGTCCTTGTGAATCGCCAGGTCGGTGATGCGGCCGGGGACGTTGGAGGGCCCCGCCTGCGCCCATCCCACACTGACTTTGCGCAATGCGGCGGTCTCGCCCCTCATTTTTTTGGCGTCCTCGGCGGCTTTCAAACGCGCGGCGACCGGGACTTCCGTGCCCGGCCAGGCCCGCTGGATGTAAAACCAATCGTTCGGCCGTTGTTTGGCCTTGGGGATTTTGCCGTTGTTGGTTTTCGCATAATGCGCCACTTCGGAGTAGAAATCCTTCGAGGTCATCTGGTTACGGTCGGCGGCCAGCCACCAGACCGTAGCGCTCAGGAGCAGAGCCAGGCAAACGAAGACGATTAGTTTTTTCATTTGATCCTCATTTTAAACCACACGGCCGGTTTTTACATAATTCGGCCGGAAACGCAGTAACTTGCGGGCCGGACAGACTCCCACAATCCCCTTATCACATCGGTAATTATAACGAATTTCGGGGTTTTGTCAAGGATAGCGGGGGTGAAGGGTGGCTTGGTGCTTGCGGTGGAGCGGGGGAAGTAGTATATTGGGGTTGTGGTTCTGACATTTGTCAGGGATTGCTGTTACCGGCATCTTTTGAAATCCTGGCTAGGGTTAGGGCCGCGCTAGTCGCTGAGTACAGTTATTAAGCGCACTTGAGATGACCTATGGAAAATCTAGTTGACCGAGTTCTTAGGAACAAGCGCGAGTCAAAATACATTGAGTTCAAGGGGGGATTTGATATTGCCTCGAAGCAATCATGGTGTGAAATCATTAAGGACATGGTCGCTATGGCCAATTCTGGTGGTGGCGCAATCGCCTTTGGCCTCGATAGCAAGGGTAACCCAACGGGCAATAACGTCATGCCAATTCTTGAAATCGACCCCGCCGAAATTACAGACAAAGTGAGTCGGTACACATCGACGCAGTTTGATGCATTTCAACTATTTGAAGCAGAGAAGAGACAGGCTAAGATAGCAATATTGGTAATTGAGGCAGCGGATGTCCCCTTCGTATTCACGAAACCAGGTACGTATCCAATCTCGAATAGCCGCCAATCGACTGCATTTGCGCAAGGCACAGTTTATTTTCGACACGGCGCGAAAAGCGAACCCGCTGCACCTGAAGATTTGGCATCATTCATATCATTTAGAATAGACAGGGCACGACAGGAATGGATGAAACGGGTTCGAAGGGTTGTCCAAGCACCCCCTGGCTATCAAGTGCGAGTCCTTCCCCAATTTGTCAAGGAAAGCGATGAAAGGGATGCCACGCCAATTCGCATCGTTAATGACGAGGATGCCCCTGGATATCGAAAAATAGATCCTGACAAAACTCACCCTTTCCGTCAGATTGAATTGATTGAAGAAGTGAACGAACGACTACCTGAGGAAAGCCAGATAAACGCCTACGACGTGCTCGCTGTGAGGCGTGTGTACAGGGCGAATGAACAATCCCAATTCTTTCATCAGCCAAAATTCGGCTCTCCTCAGTACAGCATGGCATTTGTAGAGTGGATCGTGGACAAGTTCAACGAGGATCCTCATTTTTTCGAAAACGCTAGAGAAGAATACTACAAACTTCGTCAAGATGGCACCTAACAAGCATTGGTGCCGCACCCAGCGGGTGCGATTTATAATCGTGCCTGCGCGTTGGGTTTATCCACCTCATCTGTGTTGGTGCACGAGGACGTACACCAACCACTGAACACGGGTACCCCGCCATTCCATGGTGGCCCGGCAGTGGATCGTGGCATGGGCATCATGCCCATGATGGTTCATGGCCGGGACGGCCATGCCACACATGGTACTTCATCCATTGTCGAAACCACGTCCCGCCTTGACGGCGGGATTCAGGGGTTTCGACCTACGGTTTTTATTGGCGCACGTCGATAATCTCCGCACTTCGTGTGGAGGAGGATGTACGCCCACCACGCTGCTCCTAGTTGCCGCCGCCCTCCGGGTCGCACGGGTCGCAGAGTGCATCGAGCTCCAGGTACACCTTCAAGACCAGGTAGGAGACATCCAGAGGATCGACCGCGTCATCACAGTTAACATCGCCCGGCAGGCCGCAATCGCACGCGCACGCGGGTGGATTTACCCGGAAACCATGGACCAGCGTGACCGCGCCGCAACCGCCGACTTCAGTGACCGTCACATCGTATGGCCCTAGCGGGGCGTCACCGGGAATGGCGAAATCCACATCCAATTCGGTCGAACTGGTGACGATAATACCGGTACCATGAATCGTTGTAGCGCCTTGGGTTAATTGGACCGTCGTTACGGTGCCCTGACCAAAACAGGTATACTCGCCCGTGATATGCACGGTCAACGCCTCACCCTGCTCGGCATTGTCCGCAGCCACCAGGACGATCGCCATCGCCACAATCGTGATGGCCTGGATACAGATATCTTCGTTGCCGCAATCATCGGTGGCCGTCCAGGTGCGGATAATCACATTCGCTTCGATAACGTCCGAATAATCAACGACCGGACTGGGATCGCAGTTGTCTATGGCCGTGGCCTGGCCGGTAAACGAGGGGTCGGTGGGATCGCCGGGGCCGATGGCGATATCGTTCGGGCAGGTGATTATTGGATCTTCATTATCCACCACGGTAATCATCTGCATACACTCATCAAAATTACCGCTGGCATCGGTGGCCCGCCAGGTGCGGGTGATCACATAATCATGCAAACAACCCCCCGCGACATCATCGCTAAAGGTAACTGTCGGACTCGGATCGCAGTTATCGCTCGCGGTTGCGGTACCGGTATTAGTCGGATCGGTCGAGGCGGTGCAGTCTATCTGCACATCCCCCGGACAGGTAATCATTGGCTTTTCGTTGTCTTCATTGATCGTGATCACGATTTCACAGGTGTCCGCCAGTTCACTATCGTGCGCAATGAAACGGATCGTATACTGGCCTGGATCAACACAGTCCGGTGTGCCAATTAACGACGCACTGCCCCCGCCATAGTCGGTAAACGACAAGAAGCCGGGGACATTCTCGGCCGTCATTGTCAGCCAGGCCGGCGGGTCCGGCTCGCCGTCATCAGTGGCGCTAATCGACAAATCAACTAATTGGCCGATGTCGTAGGTTCCACCCGGCGGGCAAGTGATCTCCGGTGGGGTGTTTTCCGGCGCGCCAGAGATCGTAATTACGCCCTTGTTGAATGCGGCCTCAAGGCCGTGTTCACCCGGCGGAAAGGCATCGTCCACCATCATAATTCTGAACATTGAGTTGCTGTAACAGGCGGTGTCGAACTCAAAGGTGCCCGGGGAACCATTGACATCGAAAGTGAACGTCATAAAATCCCACCCGGTAGGCTGCGCGGGGACCGACATCGTACCGAACGCATTGATTAGAAAATGATCCGGGGGTACGCCGTCATATCCGACATCGCCCTCTGTGGCACAAACCCCCGTGGGAACTCCGGGGCGGAACTCTTCGAGTATTGTGGAAAACGGGAAGGGGAACCAACCCCAGGAAACGTTGTATAGAAACGGCTTGGAAAGTCCATTGCCGCCGGTGTCATACGGCAGCGCGCCCGTCCAAAACGCGCCGCCGGATGTTTGCCGGACCACGATTGGTACCGCCAGGCCGGTCAAAGGGATATCCCAGTACGCGGTAACATCAACCGTCACCCCGACATCGTCCGGATTGACCGTCTTGGATTCAAAATCCACGCGCCATTCGGCGTATGCGCTTGTACCGCAAAACAATACGGCGGCCAACAACATCACAAGAACATACCGTCCCATGATAAACCTCCTCCAAAGGGTTTGTAATTCTCACGGCAACCGGCCATAACTAACCCGATTACAGTCTATTAATTACGATGCCTCTTCCCTCGGGCCTTACTCACCGCAAGCCCGATACGGGGGACGTAACCAATCAGTTCATTCCCGCCCAAAAAACTGCGGGAGCGGTTAAACCAGCGACATGTCCGTAAAATGTAATTTAAGCATATTTCACCCGTTTGGCCAGCAAAAAAAGGGGGAAATTCGGGGTTTTCAGCCGGTCGGCGGATCGTTTGTAGTGATTCGTCGAAACCACGTCCCGCCTTGGCGGCGGGACTCAGGGGTTTCGACCTACGCTTCTCCGACTACGCTTTTCCGGCGCAATAACAATACTCCGCATAAAAAAAGGCGGCCCTCAAGGGGCCGCCTTATTATATGCCGTTTGCTGCAGTTTACACCCCACTGAACTGCACATCCCGGAAATACATACTCGGGCGTCGCCAGGAGGAATAAATCCACGGGTCATTGCCCATCTCGACCAGTTGATTGAGCACCTCGGTGAGATTGCCGGCGATGTTCATCTCATTAACCGGCTTGACTCGTTTGCCGTTCTCCACGTAGCTACCGATGATCCCGATCGAGAAATCACCGGTGACCGAATTGGAGTTGCCGCCGATGAAGCTGGTGACCAGGATGCCACGCTGCATCTGCGCTACCAATTCTTCCAGCGACTTGTCGCCGTACTCGAATACCAGGTTGGTCGTGCCGGCGGTGGTCGGTTCCCAGCCGAGCTTGCGTCCGTAATACCAGTCGACATAGAACGATTTCAGCACACCCTTGTCGATCATCACGCGACGCTTGGCGGCAATGCCGTCGCCGTCATACAACCGGGAACCCATGCCGGATACCAGCAAAGGATCATCGATTAAAGTAAATTTATCCGAGGCAATCTTTTCGCCCAGTTTGCCCTCCAAAAACGAGCGTTTCTGTTGAATCGATGAGGCGGACATCGGTCCGATCAGCGAACCCAGAAACCGGCTCGCCGCCCGGTTTTCGATGACCAGATCGTATACCCCGGAATCGATTTTTTTCTGCCCGATTTTCGCCACCGCCCGATCGGTCGCGCTGTGACCCATAACCTCCGGAGCAGCCAATTCCTTCAGGAAACGGAAGGTACGCCAATCCCAAGCGCTGGGCCGGCCATCGCTTTCCCCCTGTACGGTTGACTCGGCCCCGGCGGAATACACCGTACCTTTGGCGGTACCCTCAAACCCGTTGCTGTGTACCTTGACCGATTCATATTCCGAGTCGTTAAAACCGGTGGTGCAGGTAATTACCTTGTCGCTGCGCGCCCGCGCCGCATCCTCAACCGCCCTGGCGAAATCAACCCGCTTTTTGGAGGTGAGCGATTCGTAAGCGCCGTCGTAGATTTTCAGATCGATGTCTTTTTGCCCTTTGTACCACTTGGGATCGGGCAATCCGCGGAACTCATCCTTGCTGAGATATTTGGCCATCGCCACGGCCTCGCTGATAAAGCGGGACAGTGAACTTTCGCGCAGGTCGCAAGTCGACTGGTTGGAGTATTTATTGTCGACATACACGCTGATGCTCAAGTAATTCCGCGTGGATTCCTTGAGCTTATCCACTTTTTGTTCCCGGACTTCGACCTCAATATCCCGGCTGTTGACCACGTTCACTGCGGCATCATTCGCGCCGGCTTGTTTTGCCTGATCGATCGCCCAGCGTGCCAATGCCAGTTTTTGTTTTTTATCCATAATGTATGCCTCGTATATCCGAAGGTTGGCTTATTGCTCCTTGAGCGTACACACCTCTGATTACGAATTTATGCCCCCCACGGTGATCGCGGAAACTTTGGTCGTGGGTAAGCCCATGGACACCGGAACGCTTTGGCCACCCTTGCCGCACATCCCGCTGCCCACCGACATTTCCAAATCATCCGCCACCATAACCATCCGTTTGAGTATTTCCGGACCGTTACCGATGATGTTGATGTCCTTGATCGGGCGCGAGATCTTGCCGTCCTCAATCAGGTTGCCGTTTTTCACATAAAACGTGAAATCACCGGGACCGATATGCACCTCACCGTTGGTGAACGATTCGCAATAAATACCCTTCTTCACGCTGCCGATGATTTCTTCCTTGGTGTAACCCGTTGCGCGCGCCAGCGTCTCGTTGCATACGAGAATAATGCCTGTCGCTGCATCCACGGAAACGAACATATCGGGAGCATTGTCGTACAAATCCTGGAATTTTGCCTCTGAAGCACTGATTTCGTCTTCCGCCTTCTTACGGTCAGTGATGTCTTCCGCTGTTCCGGCTACACGGTAAGGTTCGCCGTGTTCGTTGAGGATCGGAAACGCGCGAGCCCGGATCCAGCGGATTGACCCGTCCGGCCGGGCAATTCGGAATTCCGCGGCGCGAGGGTCGGAAAAGTCGCCGGAACTTATTCTCGCAACCCCAGCTGTGATTTTCTCGCGATCTTCTTCCACAACCGCATCGAGCCAGGAAAGAGGCTGTGCGTACAGACTGTCGCAGGAACGGCCTATTATTCGTTCGTAAGCCGGACTTACGTAGAAGACTTCGCGCCAATCCGGTGAGCCTATCCAGAACACTTCGGGAATGTGTTCGGCCAACTGCCGGAACCGCTCTCCACTCTCGCGCACGGCCTCCTCCGCCCGTTTGCTCTCGGTGACGTCGTGGACGGAGCCGACCAAATAGGCGCAAACTCCATCATCATTGAAAACAGGCGCAATGCTGACTTCTCCAATCTTTACCCCGGCAGGATATTCGGAGGTTTCTTGCCAGCGGACAATCCTGTTCTCCTCGATAGCTCTTTTGTAATTGTCCCTTACCATCCGGACAGACGGTTCCGGTATCACCTCCTCAATGGGCTTGCCAACAATCTGCTCTTCGGTCAGCCCGGTAGCGTCCAGGAATGCCTGATTGATAGACAGGAAGCGGAAGCAATCATCAGGTTCAACAGCCAGGAAATACAGTACATCGCCAACCGACTCATATATCGTCGATAATTGTCGCTCGCTCCCCCGTAGCGCTTCCTGGACCCGTTCGCGTTCGGTGATGTCTCTTCCGATCGATTCGAAACTGACCACGTTGCCTTCTTCATCCATTATTGGGATCATGGTGTACTCGGCAATGACCTCGCGACCGTCTTTGGCTATCCAGCCAAGGACAGCATTCTTGATCGGTTTTTTGCCAGTGTTTATTTTTTCAATGATCTGTTTTCGCTTTTCCACATAGTCGGGGTGGATTGTCTTGGAGCCGAGATCAGGGTCGGCCAGCCATTCTGCCAGTGAGTATCCAAACATACGCTCGGCGGCAGGATTCGCATAAACGACGTGACCTCCCTGAGCTCCCACTCTGAAAACAGCTTCATCGGCGTTATCAAGTATACGGTCGTAACTCTCTTTGGCTTCCCGGGTCTCCTCCTCGGCCCGTTTGCGCTCGGTGATGTCGAGCCATACGCTTAGGATGTAGCCTTTGCCATGGAGTGAGATAACCCTGGAATTGACCACGATGTCCAGTATCTCGCCATCCTTGGTCCTATGTTGCGTTTCGAAGCTATCAGCCCCGTCCCTGACGATTTTCTCGATGTGATTCGCAACATCCTCGGCGGTTTCGGTGACTTCAGTGTCGGATATTCTCAGCGTCTCGAATTCTTCGCGCGTGTAGCCCAGACTTTCATGCGCCATGTCGTTGAACTCGACCAGATCGCCCGTTTCCACATCCACAAGCACAACCGAGTTGCCAGCCTGCTCGAAAAGAGCACGATATCTGTCTTCCGATTCCCGTAGCGCCTCCTCCGTTTGTTTGCGCTCGGTGATGTCGTAGACGATGCCCATCACGTGCGGTTCGCCCCCCAGCTCTATTGGGCTGAGCGTGATTTCCGTGTCGAACACGGTTCCGTCCGCCCGGCTGTGTTGCCACTCAAAGAATTGGGGTTCACCGTCCAGTACGGCCTGGATCTTCTCGATAGCTGCTTCCGCCGAGGATCTGCCGTCAGGTTGCGTCGGAGGCGAAAAATCGAGCGGCGTTCTGGCAAGAATCTCTTCGCGACTGCTGCCGAACATGGAAAGCGCATGCAGATTGCAGTTCATGAATCCCAGGCCCTGCTCCTCTACCCGGGCAACGAAAATGGCTTCGGTCGCCGCCTCGAACAACGTTCGATATCTCTGCTCGCTCTCGCGCAATGCCGCCTCGGCCCGCTTGCGCTCGGTGATGTCCCTTCCGATTGATTCGAAACAGACCACGTTGCCTTCTTCGTCCATTATTGGGATTATGGTATACTCGACGATGATCTCGTGACCGTCTTTGGTCATCCAGCCAAGGACGGCGTTCTTGATCGGTTTCTTGCTAGTGTTTATTTCTTCAATGATCTGTTTTTGCTTTTCAACAAAGTCGGGGTGGATTATCTTGGAGCTGAGATCAGGGTCGGCCAGCCATTCCGCCAGGGAGTACCCAAACATGCGCTCGGCGGCGGGATTCACATAGGAAATGTGGCCTCCCTGGGCACCCACTCTGAAAACAGCTTCATCGGCGTTATCAAGTATACGGTCGTAACTCTCCTTGGCTTCCCGGATCTCCTCTTCAGCGTTTTTGCGCTCAGTGATGTCTATGGTGTATTCAACAACCTCCGCTACTTCACCCTTTTCATCGAACACCGGATGACAATGAACCGCATAGACTCGAGCGGCCCCGTGCTCGTCATAGTGGGTATGTTCGACTCGTGCATGTTTCTTTGTTTTCTTCACAATCGCGAGCGGGCAGGGACATTCCGCGCTGTCACATGGTTTGTCTCTTCGGTGAGCGAGAGCGTAGCAGGTCGACGTTTCCTCCAACTCAGAAAATCCGGTAGCTGAATTGGCTAACTTAATCGTATAATCATTGGCATCTATGACATAGAACGGATGGGTTAATGATTCAAGAACAACATTCAAGAACTCGCTTTGTTGGCGAGGCCCGTTCTCGGCCGGCTCACGTTCATGTTTTGTCGGATGGATGAACAGTTTCTTCAGCTTCTTGATGGCAGAGGTCGTCGCTTCACCCGGATCACCACTCATTACGAGTTACCCCCTCATCTCGCATGCCCCAGCGCACAGTCATTTTACCGGCGCGGCCAAAGTGTTCTGCCCAACGAGCCC
>SDBS01001469.1_pt1 | contig 23820 bp, 22 predicted proteins | sample 2277091 | NCBI WGS metagenome assembly SDBS01 (sample SAMN10404972, study PRJNA504765) | marine sediment metagenome | isolation source: marine sediment core GS10_PC15, 163 cmbsf | place: Arctic Ocean: Southern Knipovich Ridge | collected 2010
AATTTTCCTTGGAGAATAGATCCGGGGATTTATTTCGATTAACGCTTAAAACACCAATTACTTTTTCCTTTGCTATTAAAGGAACCGTGATAGCAGACACGATCTCTTGCCGCTTCAGTTCATTTTGAAAACGAGGATCCAGGTCATCCACCAGAATAAGTGGCTCCTTGTTCTTGGCTACCCAACCAGCGATACCTTCTCCTACCTCAACATGTGTTTCCTCCAAAACTTCTTTTTTTATTGCTTTAGCCGCTTTGATGACCAACGCATTCGCTTTTTCGTCAAGAAGCATGATAGAACCGGAGTCTGCTTCGGTTACATACATTATCTGTTTCAGGGCCTGATCCAGAATAGTTTCCAGATTCAGATTGGTTCCCAAAGTAAACGCCAGTTTATTAAGCGCGCCTAGTTCGCGGACCCTCATTGTCTTTTCTTCAAACAGCTCCGCATTCTTTACCGCAATAGAGGCTTCCGGAGCCAGAATTTCCAAAAACTCAACGTCTTGGGTGGTGTACATATCTCCTGAGAGTTTATTGCCAAATAGCAGGACACCAATGAGCTCATTTTCCACAACCAGGGAAAGTAGGACAGATATATCATGTTCTCTGAGCATTGCTTTTTCTTCTGCGTCCTCCTCTAACTCATCGGTAACAACAATTCTTCTACCTAGACATATCTGCATGATCTTCTCAAAAGAAGACCTGGGGATTTCAAATCCCTCACCTTTTAGCTCTTCTCTCCCGGCTGCACCATCCAGAAGAACAGCCATTCTGCTGAGCTTCATTTCTCTTTTCAGAGTTGCAGTAATTAGCATTGCCAACTCATTTAAATCTATGGTTGAACTCATTGCCATGCTAAGTTCACCAAGCAGCTTTTGGGGATTGTATCTTTTTTTGTAAAAAACCTTGTCGGTTGCTCGTTCGAGCAGTCTGCGAAGCGGTTGGAAGCCGAAAGCAGCAATGAGACCGCCTATAACAAAAACGACACTTGAATTCATATTGAGAGCATTGGCATAGCTACTCCTCATAAATTGAATAAGCAATACAAAAGAGCTACCGAAGACCGCGACCATAAGTGAATATGCGACGCTCCGAAGAACAACTAAGCGGATGTCCATCAAACGATGTTTAATAATAGCGTAAGCTGTGAAGCCCGTAAAAAAGATCAAGCCGTAGATTCCTACTCTTGAAACACTTGCCGGAACACCTGTATTGCTAAACTGGGGCATTGCCACATTAGTAACAAGCCCAATCCCTGCACTGATTGATAGTCCAAGAAACATATAAAATATCTGGCTGCGCCGATGTCCTCTCAGTTCTCTCAGGTGTTTTGCTAAAAAGATACATCCAGCTGCGAAGTAAGTGCACAGCACTAGACTATAAGCAATTTCAAGCGGGCCCAGAACTATATGAATATTCTCTTGATAGAAAACGACATCTTTGATTATCAGCTGATAGTAAGGTGAGATAATCGCCAAAAAGAGAAAAGAAGCAGGGATCATTATTAAGAAAGTTGACCTTTTTGAAAGCGCCTTTATGAAACTAAAACAAAGCAGAAGAAAAAATAGACCGATTAAAATTGCAGAAGCGTAGTCGACTCTAGCCAAAAGCAAAACAGTATTCTTGTTCCTGATCTCATCCTCTAAAAAACTTGAAATAATCCACGATGTCAAGAAAATCGATAGCCCCAGAAAGTGTCTATTCAAGATTCTTTTGGGATTGCGAATAAAAACAATTAGCCCAAGCAACACATTTGTTAAAGATATCAGATATAGAAGCGCCATTTGCTGTTACTCCTCTAATAATTGTTGAAATTATCGGCAACAGCAGAAAAAACATTAACAAGTGTCACAATAAGGAGTTGCAGCTGACGCGATGGTCAAATTCTTAATTGGTTTCACTAACTCCGTGGAGCCTTTTCTGGCCTTGAAAGATAGCAACCGCAATGGGAAGCCTAAGAGATAGAACAATAAATAGTTCCCATAGAACAGGAGTCATAGAGACAATCTTAAGGCCCCATGGAAAATTGAGTAGGATAATAGTCAGTAAATATATCCAAGAAGCTGAAGCCCCAAATAAATTGAGGATGAATCCGATCCTGACAGCTCGGTTCTTTAAATCAATTGCCTTGAAGTCCCTTCTTCTCAGGTCAGATAATCTAATTTTGGCAATTCCACTACCCTTAAGCATCAAGATCCAACCTGCGTTGAACAGAACTTCACACACTAGGAATATCGCAAATATGATGGCAAAATTGATACTATACTTATCGCTAATACTCACAGCTTTTGAGTAAATTGTTTTAAAAAAACCAATTGCTACTTCTGGATACAGAATCAAAGATAGCACAACAAGCAATGCGAGTGCATATGCCGATGCCATCCTGAATCTTCGTAATGTCCTTTTTTCTTTCCGCTCCGTCATTATTCGCACTCAATGTTGTCATAAAAATTACGCTGCTTAGCGAAGCCCTATTTCCGTACTCTTTCTACTATTTTCGCAAAATCGTATGGAATATAAGCAATCGCCTTTGCTATAGGACTAAGTACGGGACGCGCATGAAAAGGATTGTCTTTTCTCATAATGACACCGTAGTCAAGGCTTTGGGGATCTTTGTAGTAGTTGGGTACAACGTCTGAGATCTTCATCCCAATATCAACGTAGAATCGAAGCTCCGGGTCTATTGGCTTTCCAATCCGTGATCTTTTTCTAACATAATCAACAGCACTCATACGATCATTATGCTTATGGTAAAGGGGTATTCTACTACCAAGAACATAGCTCCTGACTCCCATCTGCATACCTCTCTTGATTACTTCAAAAATAAGCGGCTTCGATGTTCTCGGAGGAGCTCCTTTTGCCACGCTGAGGTTTACTCCAAATAAATCACTTCCATCAAAATCATGCTTTGTTGTATAGCCATTATCTGTAACCTTATACCAAGTATTGTCTCCATTGAGCGAGAAAGGCTCGTAGTCGATAAGCATAAATGATACGTAGCCCATAATTTCGTTGCCGCGTTCAGCAACAATGTTGCCAGCTGGAAACATTTCAATTCTTGACTTGAGCTGATCCTTCGTCGCAGCTTCTTCAACTCCCCAAGCGCTTATTTCAACAGACCTAATATCTGACACATCTTCTGCAGTCGCTTCACGTATACCAATTTTTTGGTCTGCAAATCTTTTTTTATTGATTATAGTGTTCGTAGTACCACGCATATTGCTACTCGATCTTTCTCCTGTAACTTCTGAATTGCCGGTAGAATTCTTATGCGCACTGGTAATCCATGTCTGACCAGCATTAGTGAGATAAGCTGCACATTGTCTCATATTGTTGTTTTTAAACATAGATACTAGTCTTCCGGAGAACAACATGCTTGATTGATCATCCTGACTGTTGGAAGATGGAGTATGCATGCGCACTCGAAGGCGAGTATATTGAATGGATAGCAGCACAATCAATCCTTCTGCAAATGCCTTGAATTTTCTGCGCAGCCCCCAAATGTGCTTAATTCTTCGAAAATGATTCCTCAGCATGAGACCCAATGAATTAATATCAACCTTAGGAGTTACAAGGACTATCTTTCCACCTGGTTTAAGTACGCGTATAAGCTCTTGAAGCATGAAACGTGGCGCTCTCTTTCCCCCAATCAAAACTGGTTCGTTGGTACAGAGAACACGATCAAAAAAGTCATTAGGATAGGCTAGCTTACGGTCGAGATTTGGATGTGTAAAATTGACCCAATCAAGATCAGTACACTTTTTTTTAGCAGATGAGACCATTATCGAAGATAGATCAGTTGCTTCAATCTGGAAGCAAGGACGATTTTTTTTTGACACAAACAGTGCAAAATTGCCAGTCCCGCAACCAGCATCAAGTAACTTCATACCATCTTCCAGATCCAATTCTTGGTAAGCATCCCAAAAAAGCTTTCTGTAGGGCATAAGGCTACTGATTTTATCATAGGATCGCGCATAGAGATTCCAGAAGAAAGCTTGATCACTTGTATCTTGCGCTATAGCCTGTTGCCCCTCCATGGAGCCCCTCCTAATCTATCCGCGTATCAGATGAATGCAGCCACTTATGAATTGATGATAAGAAGCCGCTGTTTATATTTGCATATTTGTCATAAATTTGTTTACACCTGATAAAAGACTACAAAAAACTCATAGATATAAATAATCCATGGTTTTAGTAGTCCCTTAAATTTAATGCAGAAGCGGATTTTAATTAGGCGGGCATGATTATTATATACGTCTGAAAATAAATGTAAATTCTTGCAGCTAATGGGTATGCTTGTAACCGTCACCGCTAAAAAAGAAGGTTAAACCTGAAAAAAACTTGAGGGTAAGAACTTAGTTTTTCTTGTATGGGGCGTGAGATAATCCGACCGGAGATATTTTCAGTTTGTGGAGCATGAACATGGGTTTCTATTACATTTGGGGCAGCCTTCTGAGTATTTTTCAACGGCTTTTTGTAGATCAATGTCACGGAGAGAAGCTAGGCTTGCCAACCAGGCAAAAACGTCCGCAAATTCTTCTTTTAGTTGGTCCTGGTTTTCTGACCGAATAGCTCTGGCCAATTCCCCCACTTCTTCAGTAAACCAGACAAAGGTACCCTCTACTCCCCTTTTGTTGTCTTTTTCAAAATAGATCTGCTTTATCAAATCCTGAAAATCTTTTATCTCCAAAATCCGTCCCTCACCTTCAAAACAAAAAAGCGGATCAGACATTCAAACGTTACCGTGCGCCAGTTGAAGGTAACTTTTAATTAAGATTTTTAAATAGCTGATCAACGCATGAATGGAGGTCTGACCCCGCAATTTAGGTTTTGGCTTTGGCTCTTTTCGTTAGATATGGTTTCAAATCCTCAAATGATTTAGCTTGTTTTTCTACAACCTTTTCTGCTTCTTCTGCATCCAAGCCCGCAACCTCTTGGCAAAAAGCCGCAGCCCGGCCATAGTAAAGAGGTGTCATCATACTCACTAGCTTCTGCTTATCCTTTTCCCAATTCTTGAAGCTGATTGCAAAATCATAGACTATCTTTGCCCATAACTCAGTCGGAAAGTGAAACTCAGATTCCTTCGCTTTCATGGGACAAATATCTTGAAGACCATCGTGTGTCTCCTTTGAAAGAATTTGGCTCCATAGCATGCCAAAATGCTCACAACCAGCGCGCATATCACCTATCAAATCTTCAACAGAGACACACACCGGATCAACTTTTTCCTCCCGCCTTTCACCAAAATAGTCCACTTTCTGGCTTTTTTCCGGATTAAACCAGTCATCTTCGTACATTTCCATAAGCGAGAAAATAGTTCCTGTTACCTCCCGAAACATTTTTCCCAAATCTGCGGGATCCCGTCCCCTATGGATTTTAGTCCCCAACCGGGACTGACAAATCTTAAATTCTTGCTTAATTGCGGTAACTGTTAGCCAAATGTCAATTCCAAACTTGGCAACGTCGGTGTCCCAAACATCCTGCCTCGCATAATACTCCGCAGCAGCTCCGGAAAAACCAAACTCTCCCCCGATTGGCTGATGGACTCTTTTTCTAAAGATTGCCCTTGTCAGAGGATAAGCAATTAACCTGGTAATAGTGGCATCATATTTGTGCCTAATATAAAAGGGGGTAACAAAGTCATAGTTATGGCTAAGAACCGGCTCGGCTAATAATCGAACCCAGTTTGAGTTAATGCTTTTGAGGTCCGCGTCAACCATTACGACCACTTTAGGTTTGAGAATCTCACTTACTTCCAGCACAGCTCTCAAAGCTGATCCTTTGCCGGGCAATCCACGATAAATTGTGACCAACTTGTTGATACCCGGAGGCATGGGTACACTTTTTGCCCGCTCGCGCGAGTCGTCCGTTGAGCCTCCGTCTGAAACCATTATCAAAGATTTAAGATTTGGAAAATGCTTGCGCAATCCCTCACCTACTATTTCCATGACATGTCTAATTGATGACTCGTTGTGATAGCAAGGTATCCCTACCAGAAAATCAACGCTCTTAAGCTCTGAAATAGTCTTCCTTGCATCATCCCGGAGCGCGGTTATGAAATTAATTTGGACCTCCTTGTTTCTTACTCTTTCTTCGATATACTTTGCTTTTAATTCTAAAGTCGGGCGCTTTATCCCTGCAAGCTGTTCAGATTCTCTTTGGTTGCAGATAAACCAATAGATAATGCTACTACCCTAAACTTAATTGGTAGCATCGGCAATCAATGCTTGTTTTATAAGCTTCCTCAATCAGATCATTTTTGTATGATATAGTTTTGATCAAAGTTTTGCTTAAATTCCAGGGCTCCATTGTCCGGGAAGCAATCATGGAAAACTAGGCTTGGTAAGGTGAAAACGATAGCAACCTGTCCTGACTGCGGAAAAAATACACCCCTGGATGCTGATTACTGCCCCGAATGCGGAAGTTTCCGCCGAGCCGGTAAAACAACGATAATAAGTCCTCAAACTGAAACATCGCCTCCAAGCTCTCTCCCGGAAAAAGGGCAAAAAGTCCCATTTTACAAGAGCAAATGGGGTATCGGATTAATAGTCGCGGTGAGTGTTCTGCTTCTTTTCTGTTGCTTGAGCGGCGCATTAGGCGGGATACTCTACTTTCGAAACAGCGGCACGTCTGAAGACTACCAGGCCCAGGCAACTGAAATCTATGACGAATTGAAAGATGATGCGGTTGAACTTGATTCAGCTATCAAAGATGCAAGCAACAAGCAAGACCTGGTTTCTCTGAGCAACAAGATAGATAAAGAGCAAAGAAGAGTCCGTCAAATGCTTAAGACCTTGGAGAACCTCAAGGTATCTGACAAGGATCAGGATTCTTATGGCAAACTAAAGGAAGCGCTCCAAGCCTACCTTGACTATCTAAGAAAGCTGAAACAATATTGTCAAAGCCCGCTAAACCTTGATCTTTCCGCAAAAGCCGGTGAAATCTCTAGCCTGGTCCAAGATACAATAGAAGCTTTTGACGAATTCACTGATGCGTCGCCCTTTATTGATAAAAGCGCCGATGAGCTGGTAGAAAAAAGTAAGGAAATCATTTCCATGCTTGAAAGAGCCAGGAAAAACCTAGCTCTATCCAAAGTAAAAACAACTCCTAATCCATTTTCGCCCAACAATGACGGCAAAGACGATTCCACCACCATTTACTTTGACATACCCAAATCCTCAGCGGTCACCGTGAAAATTCTGGACTCCGGCGGTACAGAGCTAATAACACTTGCGGATAAGGAGAAACCTTCTGTTATCAAACATCAAATTAGCTGGAATGGAGACGATAATCTAGGCAATGTTTTAGTCAATGGAGTTTACAACTATAAGATAGTTGCTGAATTCGATAGCGCATCTAAAACCAAAGAAGGGACATTAACCATTGAAGGTGTTGCCCTTAGCTGTTCGGACTGTGCCGGAACAGGCCAGGTTAGCTGTTCAGATTGTGGGGGTGACGGTAGCTACACTTGCAGTCAATGTGGTGGAGCAGGGTCGTATGACTGCAGTGAATGCGGTTCATGGTCCAAAGCCGGTGACTGTGAGACATGCGATGGTAAGGGCTGGTACTATACTGAGCTCGGGCAATTCACCTGCGATGTTTGCAATGGCACCGGAGACTGCCCCCGGTGTGATGGAGCAGGAAAAACGGATTGCCAAAAATGTGGCGGTGACGGTGCGCTTAGCTGCTCAACATGTGGTGGCGATGGAAAATTTATCTGTTCAACATGTGGTGGAGACGGTACAATTTAGCTCTGATCACTTCTCAACTCTTACAAACTTTTGACCTTCTACCTTGACCATGATCAAATCCTCCTGTTTTGTACCGTAATGATCTGCTTCAGAATAATTGAAGATCCCGCCCGTTAACACCAGTCCTTTTGTCTTTTCAATTGTGTCTCTTAACTCCCTGGAGTCAATTTCATCAGGCAGTTTATCGATACGCTTGAGAGCGTCAAAAACAATATGGACTCCGTCATAAGCATGAGCAGCAAAAGTGCCATCCGGTTCTGAGCCATACTCATCCTTATAGTCTTTTATAAACTGCCTTGCAAGCTTGTCCCCTCTTGATCCTTCTCCGTAAGTTTCCGGAACCATGATCTTTCCCGTCGGAAAGACAGCACCTTCAGCAGCAGTCCCTGCCTCTTTAATAAACTTTTTTCCTGCAATTCCAGGTGCCCCCACATAGAGGATATCCATGCTCATCTGCTTCATGTCTTTAGCAATAACAGCCGGTACTTTTCCTGCTCCCCATACCAAAACAGTATCTACCTCAACACCCTTGATCTTAGCAAGCTGAGATGTTATATCTTTCTCACCTTCAACATACGACTCTGAAGAAACAACCTCCAGGCCATACTCTTCCGCCTTTTCTTCCATCTCTCTTTTCCCGTCGGAACCAAAACTACTCTCCTCAAAAAGCAGGCCGATCCTCTTTATTCCTTTGTTTTTCAGATAATTAAATGTTTTGGAAACAGCTAGTCCGTTGGGCCAAGGAGCTTGAAAAACCCATTTTTTCACGGGGGCCGAAATAAAACTGGCACCGGCCAATGAAATAATAGGTATTTGGGCTCTTTCAATATCGGCCAGCGCGGCCATACTTGAATCATTACTTGTTGGTCCGATGATAGCAATAACTTGATCTTGATCAATAAGCTCGGTTAGAACCGTTACTGCTTTTGTGGAATCTGCTCCATCATCTTTTATTACTACCTCAACCGGGTGTCCCTTGATTCCGCCTTGCTTGTTAAGCTTCTCCACTTCCAACTCAATGACATTCTTTGCCAATTGATCAAGCTCCTTATTCCCACCCCCAAGCGAAAGAACCGCTCCTATCTTATAAGGAGTACCCTTAACGCCAGACTTTTCCTTTTCTTCTTTGGCAGGCTTACAGCCATACGTAGTAATAGACAGACAAAACAGCAAGAGAACTATTGCAATAAGGGCTCCCTTTCTCATCATTATGCCTCCATCTTTTCATATCATGGTTTTGGCTTTTCTGCCCTTGCGCGAAGACAGGCAAACCAATAAAGAACACGCCCACTATTCCGCATAACCATTTATCACTTCGGCCAGAGCTTGGGCAATCATCTCCCGATTATTAGAATCCTTCAAGAACGCTCTGTCTTGCATGTTATCCCCTATCTCTAGCAAGCATTTGTATTGAGCCTTATTTCGAGGAGGCTCAATGCTATATAAACTAACCGGGCGCAGACCCCTATTGGGTAAACCGGTCTTAGCGCAAAGCGCATTTACCAGCTCTTCGGCAAGCTTTTTGCCGGCATCATCTCCCGGTATATACTCGCCCAAAACACCACTGGGCGCTCCCCCGTCATTGTGGATGGAAATAAAATAGATCGCACCGGCCTGATTGGCCTGTTCAATCTCTGAATCGAAGGCAATTGTGTTTGTGGGAGCAGGCCGATAATTATTACTCCCGGTAAGTCCATGGGCCAAGTCCCAACATTTTACGTTTTGTACATTTGTCGCTTTGCCGATTGCTTTATCGATAATGTCCCCGCAGATTTCATACTCATGCCAATCTCTACCGGTATCATCTTGATGTGAGGGCTGCCAGGCAACTACAACTAGCTTTTCTTCGGGTAGTTCTTGAATGGATTCGGGTACTAATCTCTCTATCCCGGAGAGCTCTTTTACTGGCTTGTCATCGCTTGCGGTCTCATTCGTTTCCGAAGAGGAGCGCGGAGCTTTCCTCTTAATCGATTTCTTTTCTGCCACTTTCAGATCAGATTTGTTGGACTTTAAACCATATCCGGCCAAAGCTACCATGCCAACAACCATAGCAAAAAACACGACACCAAATATTAGGATCTTGCTTTGTCTGGCTTTAGAGAATATAGTCACTTCGCTCTCACTTAACCATCACTCATCTTGCATATCGATTATTGTTTCTCGCTTTCACATTTCAGCTACCAACTTTTTCCCTAATTCGTTGGCATCCCGGCATGCTGTTGAATGATTCAATATTTCGCCTTTTTGGTCAATCCCGGGATAGAAAAGATCTCCGGTATAAGAAATATTTACAGTAGCAAAGAAGATCTTAACGAGTTTTTTGCTATCCTCAAAAAAGTCTTTCCTGTTCATGCCTCCAACGCAAATGAAAACGCCTTTTTTCTTGCTCTTATCCGGAAGAGGTTTTTTTAATTTATACTTGGTAATCCAGAGACATTGGCACCTATCTATCATCATCTTTACCTGAGCCGGGAGACTTCCAAAAAAAATGGGGGATGCCAGGATCAAGCCATCTGTCTCTCTTAGTTTCTCATATAGCATCTGCATATCATCGTCATATATGCACTGGCCCGTCTGGTCACAACTGCCGCATTCCTGGCAAGTACAAAAATCAAGATCGTTGAGAACAACCTGATCAACACTTGCTCCGGCATCCTCGGCACCCGCTAAAGCTTCTTGCAGCAAGATTCGAGTATTTCCTCCCTGGCGGGGACTGCCGGCAATTCCCAGAATTTTCACTTTAACACCCCTTTTACTACCCGGATATTGCAGTATTAGTGTATTTGAGTTTTACCTATTATAGCAATCTCTATTGGCAAAGAAAAAACCCGCGATATCGACCGCGGATTTCTTAAAATGGATACCCCTATTCAGCATTTCTTAAATGGCGTGGACTTGTTTGGATATCAATAACTTGAGAGCAGTTCGGGACTGTCCTTCCTTTTCAATCTCGGTGAATTCCGGTTGAAAAAGTAGGTCAAGCCCGCATGGTCTGAGCAATCCTCTTGCGATTGCTATGGCCTTTACTGCCTGATTTAAAGCGCCAGCGCCAATAGCCTGTATCTCAGCACCGCCGTTTTTCTTCAGCTCACTTGACAGCGCCTGTGCGAGCAGCTTTGGCCTGGAAGATGACGATACCCGCATCACCTTCATTTTAATCCCTCCTCATCTCCGGCTTTTATATTGACAGAAGTGCCGATCTGATTAAGTGACGAGTGTCACAAATCCTCCCCATGTTTTTATGTAAATGAGTCCTTTGCTCTTGCCCTAAAAACAAGTCAAGCATTAGGCAAAACATAACAAGTGAGCATCCATGCAGCCAGTCGATTTGCCAGGCTTAATTGCTGCTCTTGTCTGCTGCTCCGGGCAAATAACACTTAAATGCAGCATTAGAACTCAATATTCTGCCAAATAATATGGACAGTTATTCTCTTTTAACATTAAGTTTGAGTATCTTGCTGGATAACTAGACTGCTATTGAGGGCTAGTGGAAAATAATAGCTACTGAAGTACTTTGAAGATGCTGCAAATGGAGTTTAATAACGTATTTCTAATTTGCCCAAACTTAAACGCTACAAAAGGAAAGCAGATCTATAAGCCGGGTTCTGTCCAGAAAAGTGACTTACTTACTCACTTTCCCTGAGTGACCATCTATCTAGCCCCAATGTTGCCATTGGAATCGTGCGGTCTACCCGAGAGAAGCAGTGGGACACTGCCTGATTCACCAAATTACCTGATAAATAGATCCTCTCCTATTTGACCTTGCTCCGGGTGGGGTTTACCAAGCTCCTACCTCACAGTAGGACTGGTGAGCTCTTACCTCACCGTTTCAGCTTTCCTCAAGAAATGACTCAAGTGTGAGAGTGACTTAGCGATAAAGCCTTTTGGCTTTTCACTTCTTCACTCTTGCGCCTCTTCATTTCCAAAGGGTTTTCTTTTCTGCGGCACTTTCCTTAGAGTTGCCCCCAGTCGCCGTTAACGACCACCCTTGCCCTGCGGAGCCCGGACTTTCCTCTAATGTAGTGATTCAAGCAAATAAGTGTTTAAGTGATTTAAGTCTTTCAACTTTTCGCTTCATCGCTACATTAGCGATCACCCGATCTACTTTCCATTTTGAATTTAGCAAACGATTAACGGGAAGTCAATATCTATCTGCTTACTCCGTTATCGGTAGTCTTCCAACTTCCAATTCTCTATGCTCCCTCATTTCTCATCAACTTTGACTATGCTTACCTTGCCATATCAGCGAGCTATCCACCAACTTCTACATCTACCAGGTAAGGAGTGTTTTAATTTATCACAGCCCCTACCTCTAGTGTAGGTATATTGTGTAACTTATTTATAATTCTGCTACTCTAATTCTACCTTATCCAACTGGCAACATACCAATCATGACTTTTTAATAACTATATCCGCAGTTCATGGTAGCTATATATTTTTTTCAATAACCTTGACACAACTCTTTCTTGTGATAGGATAGGGCTTGTCCCAAAAAGCCCTACAGAGGCAACTTGCGGTAGCAAGTGAACCAGTAGCGGCTCCAGCGGCAGGACTGAAACGCTTTAGTCGTGAGACTAAGCATAGTAGGAGTTGCCGGACGAGCACGAAAAGGGAAACTTGTTCACCCGAGATGCCCTCGAAGGTTTCTTGGGGCATTTTATTCTCTAGAATTCTAACTTCACCCCCCATGGTTAATAGAGGCAGGGTCTCGAAAACCCACTGGGGGGATTTCTATGTTTGCTTAAGCAAATAGACGCCATTCAGCCTCTATGTATGCGTCAATAAGCAGAAAACCATCAGTCAGCGATTCTTAGCCGCCTATCGTTCCATGATCTCCGCAGAAGATTCCGTGCCTAGGCTTAAGAGCTTGTCGATAAGCTCATCATCTCCCCGCCTGGCTCTCTGTGATTCACAACGTTGCGGATTTCTCCCTAGAATACATCCAATCTCAGTTCTGGAAAGATATTTGCACTCTCTGCACTTTTCTTCCATTTTTACCTCCCATGAGAAAACTGAGTTTACGGGTTTATTGATCTACATATACATATATACGACCAGACTACAATATTACCTTTTTGAATTTCCCATCCCGGCACTTCTAACAAAACCCACGCTGCCACTAAAAGAGCTGTTGCTGTTCGGGGAAATCATCCAATGCAAATGCTGTTTTTTCTCCGGCCAAAAAACCATCAATGGCCTCATTGGCCAATTGATCCGCTTCCTTATTTTTCTTACGCTCTACGTGGGAAATTTCAACCTTCTCATAGGTCTTGAGAAGACTCTTCGCCTCATTAAAATAAATTTTAAGGTTTTCGTTTTTTACCCTATAATCTCCGTTCAATTGGTTAACCAGAAGTTCGCTGTCGGAAAATATTTTAACCTCGTTTGCTTTGAATTTGGTAAGTGCTTGCAGAGAAACGATCAAGGCTGAATATTCAGCAATATTGTTGGTTGCCTCTCCAATATATTCACTGATGCTCAGGAGCACTTCATCATCTTTATCCCTTATGATGGCACCGATCCCCGCGTGCCCGGGATTGCCGCGTGCCGCTCCGTCAATATTCAATACCACCTTGCAGCCTGTTTTCATTTGAGCAGGATCCTTCTGCATTGGGAGCAACGGCGAAGTTTATCGTCATGAAGCATTTTATCAACTTCTTCAGCCGGTAGCTCAACAAAACATCCCTGGCAAATACCATCAGCAATAGTAACAGCCGCTAATCTCTTGCTTTTTCTAATCTCTTCATACAGAGAAACCAAAGATGGCGAGATCTCGGAGCTCACCTTTTCCTTTTTTGCCTTCATTTCTTCTATCTGCTTCTCAATCTCCTCTGTCGCCTTCTTGTAGCCCTCTTCTGACCGTTGCACTCCCGCCGCTAGTTCTTTTGTCTTGGATTCAATCCCGTTCAATTCCGAATTCAGATTATCTACTTTATCCAGCAACTCCAGAAGAGTTGTTTCCATCTGATCCTTCTTTTTTTTCAGTATCCTTACTTCTTCTTGTATGCCCTTCAGTTCTTTGGGATTTCCGATCTCACCGCTGTACAGTTTTCCCTCTTCATGTTTGATTTTCAGATCCAAAATCTCCAACTCATCTTCTATCTTCTTCTGCACATGTTTTTCCGCAGCAAACTTAGCTTCCTTTTTCTCCTGTGCCTGTTTCGTTTCCTTCAGTTGGCTTTGTAGCTCCTCATATTCCTCTTGCTCAGGCAGATTTATAAGTTTCTCTGAAGATCTATCAATCCCACCATCAAGCTGCTGTAATTGTCCCAGATACTCGTATTCCTGCATTTAGCTACTCCCAATATCTATTTCGAGCCAAGGATTTGTATCCACCTCAGAAATCAACACCTTAATAGCTGCTTTCCTGTTCTTTAATTCCTGTTCTAAAAAGGAGGCAAGCCTGGGAACAATCTGATGCTCCGTATGGTAATGACCTGCATCAATAATGGCCAAGTCATAAAATTCGGCAAGCTGGGCATCATGGTATTTTACATCACCAGTGATAAGCGCTTGTGCACCTCTCTCTTTGGCGATTGAAATCATATTGCTGCCGCTGCCGCCGCAAACTGCTACCCATTCTACTCGCTGAGACAAATTCCCGCAAACTTTAAGACTCTTTAATTGCAGCTTCTTTCGCCAAACCTTTACGCACTCATTTAAGAAAAGAGGTCTCTTAAGCTTCCCGATTCTTCCCCAACCACAGTTTGGATGAGATTCAGTCAGACCGTAAACATCGTATGCTACTTCCTCATAGGGATGAACTTCAAGCATCCTGGCTACAACACTTCCCATATTTTTATCTGACACTCTGGTCTCCAGGCGAATTTCCTCAACTTCACTTATTTCTTCAGCGCTACCAACAAAAGGCCTGCTTTTGGCGCCCGGTTTGAATGTTCCTTTGCCCTGGATTCGGAAAGTACAGTGGGTGTACTCGCCAATCACTCCACCCCCGGCTGAAACAATCGCCTCTGTGACTACGTCCAGGTGCGACAGAGGAACAAAGCAGACCAGCTTATATTCACTCCTGCCTCCTGTTCCCTGTAAAACCTCAATTGCTTCAAGGCCTATTTGTTCTGCCAGGATATCGCTAACACCACCGGGACAAGCATCCAGATTGGTATGCATAACAAATACGCTGATATCGGAATTAGCCGCCATCCACAACCTTCGCCCCGTGAAATTGTCAAAGTTCACACTTTTAATATTCCCACGGGTTACCGGGTGATGAGAAATGATAAGACTTGCTTCTTTCGCCGCAGCTTCTTCTATTACTTTTTCCGTAACATCCAGCGTTACCAATATTGTTTCGACCGGGGAATTCGCCTTTCCTACTTGCAAACCCACGTTATCCCAATCAGCAGCAAGTTTTGAAGGAGCAAAACCCTCCAGGATTTCTATAATATCTTTCACCTTGCTCATTGCTTCTCCGTTCAAGAACCAGATTCAGAACAATTTTCTCACATACTATATTTGCCAGATTTTGTTATTCTTCCCGCTTCCCTCATTTCCTCTTAATATTAGACGATTTTTGATTATGCGTTCCCGATAAGAGATAAACAGTGTAGAATGTAAACGTTTAACAGGACGCCATCAATGTGAATATTAACGGTAGTGAACTTGATGACTGACGGAATCATATCCTATATCCAACCGTTTCTGGCTGCTTTGGTACTACTAGCCACTGCAGAGCTGGGTGATAAAACCCAGATCATGACTATCTCTTTTGCAGCCCGCTACCGGTTGGCATCGGTTCTTGGCAGTATTCTAGCAGCAATAGCTTTGTTAAACTTGATTGCAGTAATTTTGGGCAAATTCGTCGCTTTCTACCTTCCTATGTCCGCAATCAAGATAGGAGCCGGCTTATTGTTTATTGCCTTCGGGCTTTGGACTCTAACCGTAAACAATGGCAAAGAAATCAAAACAGGTCAAGCCTCAAATCCCTTCTGGGCAATTTTTGGAACGTTTTTCCTCGCTGAGCTTGGAGACAAAACACAAGTTGCGGTAATAGCTCTTGCTGCCCACTACAATAATCCCTTTCAGATTTGGCTAGGGGCGACTTTGGGAATGGGATTGGCAAATATCTTTGGTATTGCTGTCGGAAACCGGTTAGGAGCCGCGCTACCGGAAAAAACCATTAAGCGGGTAGCCGGATTATTGTTTATCGTTTTCGGGCTTCTCGCTCTGGGTGATTTTATTATTAATAGCCTTTGCTGAGTGTTTACATCTTCTTTCTTTTCAGCCTATGGACCTTGGAACGGGCTCTTGCTTTTTCCCTCAGCTCATTAAATCCCAACGGAGCCTCCAAACCATGTGCCTCCAGAAGCTTTTCATCTGCTAAAAGCTCGTCTATCGGTCCATCGGCAACAATCTTTCCTCCATCCATGATCACTACGCGTTCACATAGCTCAAGCACAAAAGGTAGATCATGAGTAATGATTATCTTGGTTACCGGCAGTATGGAAAGAATGTCAAGCAGCTCTCTTCTCCCTCGGGCATCTAAATTGCTGGAAGGCTCGTCCAATGCCATTACGTCGGGTTTCATGGAGAGAACGGTTGCGGCGGCCACCCTTTTCTTCTGACCAAAGCTGAGGTGATAAGCGGCTTTTTCTTCATACCCTTTCATTCCAACCTCTGTTAGTGCTTTCTCCACACGCTTTTTTACCTCTTCTCGGGAGAGGCCCATGTTCATAGGACCAAAAGCAACATCCTCAAAAACCGTGGGTGAAAAAAGCTGGTCATCGGGATCCTGAAATACCACGCCAACCCGCCTTCGAATCTCCCTAATATTTTCACGAACAATGGGGAGATCGAATATTTTTATCTCCCCTTCTCCCTGTAAAATAGCATTTAAATGCAGCAGCAATGTTGATTTTCCCGCACCATTGGGTCCCAACAAGGCAACTGACTCCCCGTTTTCCACTGAAAAGTTAATACCTTTCAGTGCTTCGGTTCCATCCGGATAACTGAAACATAGATTTTTGATCTCAACTGCTTTATGATGGTGCATTTCAGCTCCTAGCCTAATAGTTTCGGACTACTTAAAACCAGTAATCTTGTTGCCAAAGCGGTTAAGATGATTGCACCGGCAAAAATATAATCTTTCCTGGTTATTTCGCTATCGCCAAATCCCCTTATCGTTCCGTCATAACCCCTTGAAGCCATGGCCAGATATACCCGTTCTCCCCTCTCGTAACTGCGCAGAAACAGAGCTCCGATCATATGTCCGATTACCCGGGCATCCCAAATCCATCTCCCTGAGAAGTTGCGAGAATCTCTGGCGATTTTCATTCTCAACGCTTCGTCTCCGACAATAAACAAGTACCGGTACATAAAAGATGAAATGGCAATGATGATCGGGGGAACTTTTAATCGTTCAAATCCTCTCATTAAATCTTTAAACGAAGTTGAAGAAGAAAGAATGACAAGAGAAGTAACGCTGATACATGACTTTACCAAAACATTCCAAAGTACCAACAATCCGCTTCTTGACATGTTCAGCCCCACCAAATTATACCCGCCCCCTACAGCGTCGGTCTTTAAAAAAGGTATAAAGATGGCAACCATAAAGACAAAGGGAATAACAATTAGCGACCGCTTCACCACGTGTACCCAAGGCAACCGTGAAAGGAACAGCAGGATCAGCAATATAGCCCAGTAGACAATAAAGGCATAGTAGCTGGCAGCTGGGGTGCTCACAGCCAGTATTATCAGAGCAAAGAACATTATGATCTTTGCTCTGACATCCAAATGATGGATAAGACTGTCTAAATTGCTGTATTTATCCAAGTAGGAGTGTTTCATTCTTGCAGTTTCTTCTCTTTCCCTAGATTGTCCGATTTTATATTTTCCCGGCTTTTAGATCTCCTACGCATAAGAGAAGCAAGACCCCAACCGATCAGCAATGCAACTATTGTGCCAATCAATCCCGCTACCGCTGTGGCTAGCGCCCCTTCTCCTAGCCCAGGCACAACATAATCCGGGATGGGCGAAAACTTCCAAGCCTGGGAACCTTCGCCTTTCTCCAAGAATCCTATGTCCTCGGCCACTTTCTCCAATCCGTCAGGCAGCGAAGAGGCAAAGGGCGAGATAAATATGGCCAGTATTAGTGCCACCAGCAAGCCTGCAAGAATAAACACCTTTGTTCTACTCAGAGACATTGCCGGTACCTCCCCTGGAAAGAGCAGAAAGGTCATATGTGGCAACTAAATCCGGACGGGCTGACAGCACCAGTGACATTACTGTCGTGGTTATAATCGCTTCACCAATTCCAATCAGCATATGAACACCTGCCATAGCCGGAAGAACCACAGCCATTGGCGAAGTACCTGAAATAGCCAGTTCAATAGCACAAACTGCTGATGCTAGTACAACGGAAAACCAAGAAACAACTGCCACTGCGGAAAGAAAACCCACTCTGGTCTTGGGCAAAGCTTTCTTTATGACCAGAAAAATGTAGTAGCAAATAATGCCTCCGATCACTCCCATGTTAAAAACATTTGCCCCCAAGGCCGTCAAACCACCGTCGGCAAATCCGAGACATTGAATAGCTAAAACAACGGTCATGACCAAACAAGCCATCCATGGACCAAGAAGAATAGCTGCAAGCATCGCTCCCAAGAAATGACCGCTTGTGCCTCCCGCTACCGGAAAATTCAGCATTTGAGCAGCAAAAACGAAAGCGGCGGTTAAGCCGAGAAGCGGAACTTGTTTCTCCCCCAGTTTCTCATTTGCTTTTCGAACTCCATAACTAACAGCACCTGCCGAGACAGCCGCTGTGTAAATAAGTGTCCTTGTATCTAAGAAACCATCGGGGATGTGCATTCTCTACCTCCCTATATAACAGTTTAAACAATAGAGCCCCCATGGGTAAAGCCCCAAGCACCAAACTTAACACCCACGCGAGGCGAATATCGCGTACCAGAGGACCAATTCATCTCAAAAAGAAAAAACCACGAATCAGTCTAGCTTTCGAGCTAGAGTCGGACCTTCGTGGTCATTGCTATATAATATTTATTATTCCACAGAAGAAGGGAAAATCCTTTATTCACATTTTTACCAATCCAGGCCTTATTCTTTCAACATTACTTCCTTAAGATATGTATTCTGCTGTCGATAAACAATATAGAAATCAACATTATTTTCATCTCCATTCAAAGAGCCCCACAGCGGGCTCTTTGATTTTATTAGGGACAGTGCCCATTTTATTTATCATTGCACTTATATCAAAATACATACAAGTTATAGCAGTTAAACCTATATTTTAATTAGGCACTGTTCCTAGATGTCCTTTTTTATTCCTCTGCCTACCGGTCATTTTTTGCTTCTGCGGACCAAAACCATAACCAAGGATACCAGTAGAAGAATACTAAAACCACCGGCGATGAGTACCGGCCAATTTGGTTGTCGGTCCGGCTCTTTGGGTGAATCCGGACCGGAAGCATCTCCCTCCCTCTGTGATCCGTTACCTCTGAAAGAACCGGTTAACTGGCTGTAATCATTCTCCCCCTGTTTAATCTGGCCTTGATAAAACTGTATGTCCCCATCACCCTGTCCGACTACAAGTATTGAGGCGTCGTCAGACAACCAAACTACATTACCTCCATTGTCCCTTTCAACAGGCCCTGTCATTTTAATCTCTTTACCAGGCTCTCTCTGCCAAAGCACATTACCGGAACGGTCAAAAAGAGTAGGATTGGGTCCTCCGAATAAGGAGTACTTACCGTTTCTTGTGTAGCAAACACCGTTGTGACCTGCTCCGCCATACTGCCTTGCCCAAATGAATTCACCATCTTCTGATAATCCGTAAGCCATTCCGCCAACAGTCGAAGCGACAACCGATCCATCTGCAGCCATTTTCCCGGCAGTGATAGTCTGATCAACAATTGTCTGCCATCTACGCTCTCCCGTTTTCAAATCCAAAGCAGTAAAAGCTCTTCCCTTTCCTGATGCGATTGCCAAGCCCTCTTTGTCCGCAATACCCAGCATAAAAGGTATATAGTAACCACCGGAGCCAAGCCATTTTAAACCACCGGTTGATGTATCCAGCGCATGCAAGATCCCATTGGCTGAAGCAAGGTACACTACGCTGCCATCAGCCGAGAAACGTCCCTCTCTAAGATAATCGCCGGTGAAAAAAGACCAAATGAGGTTTCCGGTTTCAACATCAAACAAGCCTGATTGTTCGGGCCGGTTATCAACCGGACCCGAAAGTAGTTGACGTCCATCGGGCGAGAATTTGACCCAGCGTACCCGAGTACCCTCTCCGTTGCCATATTCCCAGATTTCATTCCCTTCCTTGTCCCATACATAGATCTTCCCGTCGTGACAACCGGCAGCTACATATTGACCATCCGGTGAGATATCAAGCCCCCAGCATTCACCACCGGTTTCCCTTTCCCAGAGCACCTCGCCTTTGTTGTCAGTTAATATAACTTTTGTCCTGCCCGGTGGCTCTTCACCCGGATTCTCATGCGCACCCTGTGAAAAAGCGATCAACTTATTATCAGCCGAGGCCTTAATCCACCATATGGAATAACCAGACTCTACGGTTTTCGTCAGTTTGTACTTACCAATTTTTTGCAGAGGTTCCAGGGCAATAGTCTTTTTGCTATCACCGGTTTTCGGCAAGAAATCAGACTCAAAGTAGCTTTTATAACCACTGGCCGTAGTCCGGAGCAAATACCCTGTACTTGTCTGGTCAATCTTATATTCATTGGCCACTTGCTCAAGATAGTCACCAGAAGGCAAATCCAGGAGATAATCTTCTTTTTGTTGTTTGGCATTAAGTTGCTCTATCCCACTGGGCAAAATCGCCGCTACAGATGCATTGGATATTGCCTTCTTGGTCTTCTTATCAATAACCGAAATAGTCACCTTGCTTTGATCATCCTCCATATTCTGCAAGGAAAGATGCTTAGTCTTGACCGTCACATCGAATTTTTTATTACCGCCCTCCCACTGAAACTCGATGGGAACAGTTACCGTTTCTTCCTTTGAAGCCACACCCGGTTCTACGCCCGGCTCAAAAACAGCAACATATTCGGCTTTTTGCCCCGGTGCAAGCTCATACCGCCCCACAGGAGCAAGCAAATGCCAGGATTGGGGCACTTGCCCCTCGCCTTCAGGTATACTTACCAATACCGTCTCGGTTGTATCACCATCGTTGCTTGCAGTCGCCACAAAAAGAAAGCTTTTTTCATAAGGTATTACTACGGTGTGCTCAGTGGAATTGGCGGAAACCTCTATACCGGAGCGAGCAACTGCGGTACTCGAGGAATAGGTAATAAGCAGGAGAGCAATGATTGCAACTAGTAAATGGATACTTTTTTCGAACCTGTTTTTCATTTTTCCCCCTTGTCCGTGTCTTGCTCTATTTAGATACTCTGATACAGACTCAACTAGTGATTCTTCCGCGGCTTTTACAGTCCGGGCTTTTTCTTCTCCACAAATAATCAGAATTCTTTTAAGCCGGTATTTTGAGCAAAACCTTTAATAGGGACAGTGCCCATTTTATGCATCATTGCACTTATATCAAGATACTTACAAGTTATAGCGGTTAAGCCTGCATTTTAATTAGGGCTCTGTCCCTATTTATTATAGAATGGTAATAATCCATGTACTGCGGACCAGGAGGATCAAGGTTGGCCAGTAAAAACTGTAAATTGAGAATTGGTCATCTTTCAACTTTTTATCACACATCCCTTATCCTCCAAGGTTTAGATTGGATTGAGGACAAGTTAGGGCTCGAAGCAGATTGGTATCTATTCGGAAGCGGCCCTGCCATCATTGAAGCTTTTGGCCGAAGAGAAATTGACATAGGCTATGTCGGGCTCCCACCTGTAATTATCGGTATGACAAAAGGGATACCGATCAAATGTGTTGCCGGAGGTCATCTGGAAGGCACGGTTTTTTTGGCTAAACCGGATTTTAAGTCACTGGATGAGCTGGGCAGTAAAAGCAATGTTCTCCGCCAGTTCAAGGATAGTGTAATCGGCTCTCCACCCGCGGGATCGATCCATGACGTTATTATCCGGGGAATGCTAAGGGAAGAAGGACTGGAAAAATGTGTGTCTGTTAAGAATTATCCCTGGGCTGATTTCATTGTGGAGGCTTTGGCAGAAGGGGAAATTGATGCTGCCATTGGTACCCCGGCCCTGGCTGTGGCTGCCGATCGGGCCTGTGGAACCAGAATAATGATACCTCCTCACTGGCTTTGGCCCAATAGTCCCAGTTATGGAATAATAACCAGCACCAATCTGATTAAAGAAGCACCTGATATTGTTGAGGGATTTCTTGCCTTACACGAGGAAGCCTCTAATCTTATCAGAACAGATCCTAAAACAGCATCCAAAGCTGTCTCCGAGGTAGTTGAGATTATCGATGAAGACTTTGTCTTTGAAACCTACCGGATTTCCCCCAGGTACTGCGCGGCTCTCTCACAAGGCTTCATAGACGCATCTCTCGCTTTTGCCGCGCTGCTTGAAAAACTGAAATACATTTCTCGCCTAATAAACGCGGAAGAGCTTTTTGATATGAGCTTTGTTAATACAATCCATCCGGAGGTCCCCCACTATTAGCAGAATTCAACGATGAGTTGTTAATTGGGACTTTTTGGATTTTGGTAGATCTTGGCCTCCCAGTCTTTGCAGCAGCTTTTCAATTCTCTCCTCGTCTTCAGGATAGCCAAGAATCTCTACTTTGATTTTAACCTCGTCTTCAATAGAATGTCTTTTCATTCTCAAATGATTTTCCACTAATTTTTGGAGTCTTTCACCAACTGCTGTTGCTCCTGAGACATCAGTGTTGGGAAAAATTAGGCCAAATTCATTTTGGTTGATACGCCCTACTTCATCGACCGCCCGAATGTCATTGCGTATACTCAGCCCTATTGCCCTCAATTTTCTTCTGATCCGAGCAGCTTTAAGGTCATCAAAAGCTCTGCTTTCAATTTTCAGGGTTGCGACCGAAAAGAAATGCTGATATCGTTCAAACTCTTCTACATATCTCCCGATCAACTGCCCCAAATAGCCCGGATTGTAGAGGGTGGTTACATTATCGATAAAATCAAGTTGTTCCAGTTTGGCAAAGAGATATTTTATGCGCGTACAGAGAATACCTCCGCCTATTCCCACAACTCCATATACAAGAATCCTAACAACCAGAAGTTGCAAGATAGAATTGACCGGTCCTATCTTTAAAATGTAAGGCACGTTCAGTGCCAGATAGACAATGCTGGCAAGAAAAAAGGTCACCAAGCCACCGTTGCGTCCATAATGAAGAACGCTCACCAGAATAGGGATCAGAAGCAACAGGCCGACAATCTCAACGGGTGTTTGCCAAGGCGATGTAAGAATCAGGACAAATACCGTTCCTGCTCCAAAAGTCAGCACCAGAAGCTCAAACATGGAGTATCTAAGTTGCCTCATAGTTCCCCCTTTCTATTTAGTACTCGTGTCCGGGCGTAGTACATTGCACCCCGCCTGTATCTGAATCATATTGATACGGTTGCCTGGTATCGGGACATTCAAATTTAAATCCGTTTCTTATGAACTCAGGTACCATATCGTCCAAAGAATCAGGTTCTTTCTGATCATTAAGATTCTTATAAAGAATGGTAGCATCACGAATCACACGAAGGTTATATTGACAAGCGACGTTCTTAGCCTCAGCAAGTGAAACGCTATAACTTGCTACGGCAATAGAAACAAGAATAGCCAGAATCGAAATAACCACCATTAACTCGACAAGGGTAAAACCTTTTTGGTTTCCCGTCACTCTTTTCATGCCAATCCGATCCGAAGTCTCTATATTGAGTACTACCCACACGGGTGGTGCTTTTGGCAACTGAATAGATAAAACAGTCCACTAATCATTTTCGGCTGGAAAAAGGGGGAGCTTAAGCTTATACCAAACTAGCACTGGAAGTTCCTTATATCATATTTAATGCATGGCTCTCAGCATTTCCTCCTCAACACAACACACACAACGCACACAATATACAAGGCTGTGTCAATAATTGCTTATGAACCGTCTCCGGTGTAGCCTTCGGCAAAGTAGTAGGTGTTACT
>SDBS01001470.1_pt1 | contig 23819 bp, 22 predicted proteins | sample 2277091 | NCBI WGS metagenome assembly SDBS01 (sample SAMN10404972, study PRJNA504765) | marine sediment metagenome | isolation source: marine sediment core GS10_PC15, 163 cmbsf | place: Arctic Ocean: Southern Knipovich Ridge | collected 2010
TACTGCAGGAGGATTCAGCGCATTGAGAAATAATGAAGATGGAAATGAAAATACAGCATTTGGTGCAGAAGCGTTAAGAGAAAATAGAACTGGAATTGGTAATACAGGAATGGGGCAAGGTTCTTTGCGATTTAACGTCGGCGGTAATCGTAATTCTGGCCTTGGCGACAATTCACTCAATATTAATGTGTCAGGAAGTGAGAATACCGCAACAGGATTTGGCTCAGTTGGATTTAACCTTACCGGAGACGGTAATACCGGGGTAGGATTTTTCGCAATAAATCAGAATGAATTTGGCTCTGGTAATACAGGGGTAGGAAGAAGCGCTCTTATCAAGGCTAAAGGAAACAGAAACATTGCACTTGGAGAAAACGCTGGTCGTAGTTTAGTCAGTGGTGATGATAATATCTATATTGGAAGTGATGCCGGTTTCCCTCCTGATGATTCAGTAACTGAAAGCCTGCAAATTCGTATTGGTGCAAGCCAGACCGACTGTTATATTCAAGGTATTTTTGACGCTTCAGTAACTGATTTACCAGTATTTGTTAATTCTTCCGGAAAACTTGGGACAACACCATCTGCAGAAAAATACAAAAGCAATATCGTTGACATGGGTGCTACTTCAGATAACTTAATGGATTTACGCCCGGTGACGTTTACCTATAATCATGACAGCAATAACAAAACACACTATGGGTTGATTGCAGAAGAAGTTGAGACTGTCTACCCTGAATTGGTAGTCCAAGACAGCAGTGGTAATATCTACTCAGTCCGCTACCACGAGTTGCCAGCAATGTTATTGAATGAGTTACAAAAAAATCGTGAAATGATTACAAGCTTACAAGACAAAGATCAAAGCAATGCGGTCATCATACAAGAATTAAAAAAGACAATTAAAGAATTACTCACTGAGCAGCAACAAAATAGTACGTTGGTCAAAAATCTGCTGGCACGTATTGTTGTATTGGAAGAATTAACAGGTAGTAATTATCATATATAAAGAAACAAATAAAAGAGCCCACTGACAATAGATTGCTCGGTCAACATTGCTCTTATAATAATTTACAAAAATGCATAAATAACGTAGACTATGCAGTAAATGTACTTTACTTTGTAATTAATGCCAATGAGATTAAAAAATATACTACTGCAAAATTTTACCCCAGACCGTATTCGCAATTTTTCTATCATTGCTCATATTGATCATGGTAAGTCAACGCTCGCCGACCGGTTACTTGAAATAACGGGGACTCTGACTGAACGTGAAAAAAAAGAACAATTTTTAGACAAACTCCAAGTTGAACGAGAACGGGGTATCACGGTTAAAGCACAAACTGCTTCCATGTTTTATGAGTACAATGACAATCTATATTTACTCAATTTAATTGACACTCCTGGCCATGTTGATTTTAGCTATGAAGTATCACGCTCACTACACGCATGTCAAGGCGCTTTGCTTTTGGTTGATGCTGCGCAAGGGGTACAAGCACAAACAATGGCAAATTTTTATTTGGCATTTGAACAAGATTTAACTATTGTTCCGATAATTAATAAAATTGATTTACCCACTGCTGACCCGAAAGCCATTGTACAGCAATTGGAGACCTTGTTTGATTTTAAACCAGAAGAAATTATTGAGGCATCAGCAAAAGTCGGCATTGGTATGCAGGATATTTTACATGCTATTATTGAACGTATACCAAGTCCAACTGGTACCGTTGAACAACCACTCAAAGCATTATTATTTGATTCTTGGTTTGACGAATATCGAGGCATTATCTGTTTGATTGCACTTAAAAATGGCGCTCTCAAAAAAGGCGATAATGTCACCCTTGCACAAGCAAGCACTTCATACGAAGTATTAGAACTTGGATTAATGTACCCGGAACCAACCCCAACTGCTGCACTATATGCCGGACAGGTTGGCTATATCATTACCGGAATGAAAGCTATTCGCGAAGCACGAATTGGTGATACTATTTATCATACTAAAAAACCGGTCAAACCATTTCCTGGATTTAAACCGGCAAAACCGATGGTATTTGCTGGTATTTACCCGGTTGATAGTGAAGACTTTGAAAACTTACGCGAAGCTATAGAAAAGCTTACTCTCAATGATGCAAGTGTTTCTGTTGAGAAAAAAACATCAGTAGCACTCGGTATCGGATTTCGGTGTGGTTTTTTAGGATTATTGCATATGGATGTATTCAAACAACGTCTTGAGCAAGAATATGGTCTTTCAGTCATTGCAACAGCACCAAGTGTTTTGCATAAAATTAAAATGGCACATACGGGAAATATTATTACTATCGAAAGCCCAGCTGACTTTCCCGAAGCAAACAAAATTGAAGAAATATTAGAACCAGTTATTGATGCAACCATTATTGTACCAAAACAATATTTGGGCAACATGCTCAAGCTTTGTGAAGAAAAACGGGGAGTGCAGCAGGATTTAAATTATCTTGACGAACAACGTGTTATTTTAAAATATCGTTTGCCACTTAATGAAGTTGCCACTGATTTTTATGATCAACTCAAATCATTAAGTTCTGGTTATGCAAGCTTTGACTATGAAGAAGCCGGTTATGAGCCGGCAAAATTAGTTAAAATGGATATACTGCTCAACGGCAAACCAGTTGATGCACTTTCTACTATTGTACATAAAGACAAAGCATATTATATTGGGCGAGAATTGACCGGACGGCTTAAAAAAGTTATCCATCGTCAACTATTTGAAGTTATTATCCAAGCGGCTATTGGTGCAAAAATCATTGCCCGTGACCGCATTGCCCCACTCCGAAAAGACGTCACGGCCAAATGTTACGGTGGAGACATTACCCGAAAACGCAAGCTTCTTGAAAAACAAAAAGCAGGAAAGAAAAAAATGAAACAGATCGGTAATGTGGAAGTCCCACAAGAAGCATTTTTGGCCATTTTAAAAAGATAACCACACTTTCTTCTTCAAAAAATAATTTTCCCGTTCATTCTGCATACTGTTATCAGCACTCGAAGAATGCAGCCTATCTTGTAAACTTTCAACTATGTGCTGATCATCAAGTTCTTTTAGTGATGCTATTTGCTGCGACTGTAGCGCAAGTATTTCCTTTTTTTGCGCAAGCTTGGTAGCATTTGCTCGTGCAACCATGAATACCCTCCCTAAAACATTGTAAATACCATAGGTTGCCACCCGCTCAGTCGCAAATGTTGCGATAAATTTCGTAATGTCACGATTTGTTTTTATGTGCCACTCTTGATTTATTTTATTCAAGAGAGCAGCAAAACTTTGTTGCCAAATTTGTAATTTTTTTTGTGCAGTCACTGGATTTTTGATGGCTAACATATAAAAATCAATAACATCAAGCGTGACTTGTCCTAAAGAATAGACAAATTGTTTCATACCATTACTCCCATTTTGAGCCAGTTTAATTGGATGAAGAAATGCATCCACCGTCTTTACTACTCCTTGATACATACCTTCACCCGTTGCTTGTATATGATCAAGAATTGCCCAGCCAATATCTGCAAATAGACTCGCTTTCACGACATCACCTGATTCATTACATGCCATCCCTTCTTTTATACAACCAACACTTCGTTCTATTAATTGTTGTATATACTGATCCTCATAATAATACCGCCATAAGTTTTCAGTCTTTTTCCCCATACCAGAAAATTCTTTTGCAAGTACCTGCTGAAATTTAACCCCTTTTTTAATTTTTGTTCTATTATTCAAAAAATCAAATTCTTGCATAAACATTTCATCAACACAAAGCCAATTATTTGCATAGGAAGTCAACCTCATTTTTCCTTGTAATAATTTCTTTATTGCAAATGAACGTTGTTTCAATTGCTTCTTATATACAGGCGACATTTCTTGTCGACAGTAATGGGCATAAAGCGTCGTTAAATCTTGTAATTGCTGCCGTTGTTGTTGTAATGTTTGTTTCATCGCTGCTAATTTTTTATCATGCATTTCATTTGCACTATTCTGCTTACTATCCTTTCTATTTTTGATTTTATTGGCAATAAATTTACCCAAAGCAACAAGTGCCGGTACAATCGGCACAACTTTTGATAAAACACCGTTCACTATGTTCGATAAACGATCATTTTTTGCACCATTCGTTATGTGGTGATGTACGGTCGGAAGCTTTTGCGAATAATTAGTATAACCACCTTCAACACAATAACTAACTCCTGAAATTAATACGCAGGTAACAAGCAAACCACTCTTCATTCCCTCTCCCCCATAAAATTATTTTTGAGTTCCCCTCTTTTATATTTTGATTACCACATTTATCATTTAACGCACAAGATTAGGAAACAATATAAAAATAACTCGAAAAATTAAGCCTGTCCTGAGCCTTGTCGAAGGGATTGTCCTGAGTTTTATAAAAGAGATTGTCCTGGTCTTGTCGAAACTTCGGCGCCCAAGCGAGTGAGTGCTGCGCGTAGCGCAGTCTATCGAAGAATATGATTTATTGTATTTTTTCTACAAAGCTTTGAATGTTTTTACTACCAAACCAATGTTTAAAATATCCGTAAATCACTTGTCGGAATTGTTTGAGTTCTTTAACTTAAGTCTTCTTCTTTGTATAAAAATTTTCCATCTTCTTGCATTGCCACGGCCAACTTGCCTTCTAAATTACCTTTGGCAAGCTTTTGTGTACATCTACCTTCATAAGAACCTAGTTCTGTTTCCCAAGAATGCAGATTTAAGACGGGACCATTAGGATTTTTGGGACCACCGAGAGCATAACAATGATGAAAAGCAACTATCAGTTTGCCATGATTAAGATTCTTGCTTTGCAAAAAAAATTTAGCCATTTTTAGTCGCCCTTCTTCACCAAATTGTTCAAAAACTTGCGGATAACAAACCCATTCCATAGGACTACCAGGACCCCAAAATCTTGAGCTGCGAGTGTTAACTAAATCTTCGTTCTCTTCAATGAGTTTTTTAGCTTTATCGAGAGTAAATTTTCCAGAATTATCTTTGTATGTTTTCACATTCATTAATTGATTGTCCTGTTTTTTAAAAAAAGAGGAAATATATTCTGATGAATAAAGGGAAGAAACATTCAAAAGCAGACAAAATAATATACTTAAAACCCTACCATAGTTCATAATTTTTCCTTTATAAGTTAGTATAATTTGTAGATTTTGAGAATAATTATAGAATAACTAGCTCCTGAGATCAATAAGCACGTAACAAGCAGACCGCTCTTCATTTCCTCTCCCCTCATGAAATTGTTTTTGAGCCCACCCTCTTTTATATTTTGATTACCACATTTATCATTTAACGCACAAGGTTATCAGTACTGAATTTCATCCTGCAAACGATGACCATACATTCCGACAACATATGAAACGGTACAAATCATCATAAGCAATATAAAACTCAAACCCAAAAAGCCATCCAGGCGTCCATGGGCATAATACAACCGCATGGCAAGGGGAATGGTCAGTGGCATATTATCAGCAACAACAGCGCCCGCACCAACTTCAATTAAACTCAATCCAAACGCAATAGACCATGCTTTACTTAATGCGTTACGTACAAATGGGAGTAAAATAGTACGAAAAACTTGATGCGGCAACGCGCCACTACTTTGTGCCAACTGGGTAAGTTGTGTCGGATAGGCATACAATTGCATGATAATAAAACGATAAACAAATGGGTAGTGGAGTATAAGATGAGATATAATAATAGCCGTGTAAGGTGCATCGGTAGCAATCATTTTTCCTTCTGCACAGAACATACCACTTGCAACATTACCAACTAGTAATGGTAATATGGCAACTGCATGCATTATGATACGCGTATAATGAGATGGCACGAATAATTGAAAACCTGCAAGAATACTGCCCAGCACAAGACTGCCGACACTACTCACTATTGCAATAGCAAGACTATGTCGTAAAACGGAACTGATCGAAATTTTTAACAATGGATCGATAGACCAAAAACTATTATATAAAAAACTGGGTACATCATGTCGCAATGCATCTACAAACAAAGCCATCAGTGGACCGCCGAGTATACATAATATAAAAACAGCATAGCTGAGCCATTTTAATCCATGGCAATAGACATTAAAGACAATTGGCTTTTTTGTATGTGATACATGGGTAGTTGGTGCATACGCTTTTGTATGCAAAAGATAATTATACAATAGACCAAGCGGTATCATAACCAATAATCGTAAAAAGAAACACCACCGTACTGCTTGATCATCTCCCAATTTATTGGCAAAAAATAACAAAACATCAGGGGTATAATGATAATAATGAGTACCAAGCATACGCGGAATAGAAAAGCTTGAAAAACATAATAAAAAAATAGTCAAACTGGTAAGCAGTAGTGCTGGTTTTATTTGTGGTAAAATAACATCTTTATATTGCTGTCGAAAAGATGCACCCAAATCAGCCGCTGCCCAGACGGTCAACCAATCAATCTTTTGATAGGCGGTATACAATAAATAAGAGGCAAATGGAAGATTTAATAATACATGTGCAGTAACAATACCCGGCAAACCATGCAGGCCATAAAAAAGCTTTACTGACAATGCACATAGTTTCGTCGGCATAATGCAAAAAAATAGAAGCAACGAAAGGAAAAATTTTTTCCCCCGAAATGTATATTGCGCAAAGAAATGAGCAAGTGGTAATGCAAGAGCAACAGAAATAATGGTGGAAATTCCTGCCTGTAGTAGTGAATAACAACAAGCTAAAAGCAATTCATCATATGACATTTAAAAATAAAAATAACGACGTATAAAAAACAGATTTTGATCCCGCATCAATTTTGCTATCTTTAAGTCAAGACTAGTTTACCGTGTAATAGGAGATCTGTATATGCAAACAAAAAAAACAAACCCAGAAGAGAGTCTTGGGCAACTGACTTTTTCTGGCAATATATTCATTTTTTTCGCTTTTGATGTCGGTGATGATATTAATCTTGAAAAAATTGAAAAAATACGTGCACTAAAATCGGTGCCCCTTTCATTACCGAAATATTTTAAAAATTATCATCTGCCGCTTGCCATCGAATTACCACATCCGCATAAAACTTCTCATTGCATTAGTTGTAAAATCCACAATTTTGGTGTTATTTCATTAACCTATAAAATACCTTTTACTGATACACTCGAAGATATTCGAAAATATTTTCGTGAGATTAGCAATAACTATCAAGAACAAAGTGTACTAGATACGAAATCAATTTTTAAAAAAATTCGTAAATGTATTGTGCAACCAAAGTTTTTTCAAACACAATCTTCTTATATTATGATCCAGGTTGATCCACAGCCAAAAAAGATAAACCTTACGCAATTACAAAAACAATATGGAAATGCTATCACTTCTATGCTCCGTTTTGAAACAAAAGCATTAGCTGACTATCAAAAAAATATTATGTTGGAATCTGCCATCGGTTATTTCCGTGGTGACTTAGTTATTATCGACACCGATGTTGCCTTTGTCTACGATGATGAATATAACGAAATATTAGATTTGTTTGAATTTGCCAACATTCAACAACTTGAACTACGCTTTTTTGATCGCCTCCTTGATCGACAACTCAATGTGATATATGAAGGGGAAGTAAGCCGGCTTCCACTGCGCGCTTATCTGCCCTTTTTGGGCACCGTCATGAGTGACCCCATTGCACAATTGGGAAAACTTAAGGCCGATATTTCAGTAATAACTGAACGTTTAGAGAGCAGTGTAAAACTTGCTGGTGAACCCTATCTTTCAGAACTTTATGAAGAGTTGGTTGATAAGCTCGATTTGAAAAGCTGGCAAGATGGCATTAATCGTAAATTAAAAATAATTGAGGATATTCAAACCGTCTATCAACATAAAATTGATGTCAATCGCGAGGATATGCTCACTATTTTAATTATTGTTTTGATTTTCATTGAATTGGTGATTGGTATTTTGCACTACATAAATCCATAAAGTATCGGAAGAATAATTCCTACAAACCCATAATTTTTAAGGGAACTATGAATCAAACAAGTAAAACAATTCTATCATTTCTACTTTTGCTCACCGTCTTTATTACAAATGCGAGTGAGGAACTTTTACGTCAACTTGCCAGGGAAGTCGATCCCAATCAAGCGCAAAAAAGAGCAAGAATGTTTTTAAAAGGAGACAAAGAGAAGTGTATTGAATTATTTCAACAAGCGTTAAAGGAAGGTAAAGCAGTTGCTCAAATATATCTTTCAAACACCCATACTACTATGGGATGGGCTCAAGATCATAAAAAAGATTTTAGTGAAGGCATAGAAAAAGAACAGCTAAAATCCTATAACTTTGCGCCTCTGGCAATGGAACTATTGGAAAACATGCATAAAAAAGCAGATCCTCGTTTACATAAGGATTGGAAAAAAATGAAAAAAGCTGCTCATCGAACAGTTGATCAGGCAGAAAAAACAGGAAATTTATATGCAAAACTTCTTCAAATTCTTGAAAAAAAGAGTAAATGCCCCCCCCTATGGCATTTTGGGCTAGCCTGTAAATTAAAGCCATTAATCGAAAAGGCACAATTCCCAGAACTGTTATTTTGCTTTGGAGCTTCCCTATTCAAGTCAGCCCATTATAATTCACAATTTGAGCTAGAAGGTTTAAAGTATAAGGAAAAATCTGGCCTTCTCGATCTTAAATTTTTCGAAGATAAAAAAAAACATATCTTTTATGATTTCAATGACTATTGCACAAGCTATACACGGTATAAAAATTTCCATGATAAATATGGCATATGCTTTGTTGGGGATAACACAATTTTAGTTCCATCAAGAGAAGATTGGGAGAAATTCAAAAAAGAGAAACTTGAAACTGTTCAACCTAGCCCTGATTCTCTTTTTGACCTATTCGAAAAACATAATATGGATCAAATATACAATCTAGTCAAAAAATATGAATTGGAATTTCTCTCTTCGCACAGCTCTTTAAATATTCATTATAGAAAATCAGGAAAACAAAAACGTCTCGGAGAAATTAGACTAATAGATATCGAATCAAAAAACACAAGTGTGAATATTCAACTACCTCCTCAACAACAAGAAGAACTTAGCCCTGTTATAAGTTTCTTAAGAGATGCACTATCTCGCTGTGGAGATGTTAGTGCCGTAATCAAAATAATGCAAAACCTCGAATATGATCCAGCACTAAACCCTGATCGTGTATAAAACAAAGACCGGTAAGTGCTGTACGTAGTGCAGTCTATCGAAGGGTAAAATATAAGTAAAAAGATAATATAATTTCTATAAAACCATAATTTTTAAGGTAACCATGAATCAAACAAATAATCAAGAAATTTATGGCTCAAAAACGAAGACAAACTTCTTTAATATTAGATGAAGCATTATCAGATGAAGAATTATCATATAAAGAAAAATTAAAAGGCTTTGATACAAAAGGTATGTCTCAACTTATTGCAGAGTTTACCTATTAAATTTTATAAGATTATGGAGCTTATTATGAAACAGGAGTTACGCAACATAATAAAAGTTCCGTCTGAAAAAGGTTATTCGAGACATAGCAACATTAATTTTTAGCGGTGACAAATTGCTTTGCAGCATCTTCTGGATTCTTTCAAATCGTTGGATGATTTTTTCTATTTTGCAACACTCACTTTTGCTGGCCGCAATACTTTATCTTTAAAGCGATACCCTTTCTGCATTACCTCAACAATAGCTCCTGCTTCATGATCAGGAGAATCAACTTGGACTAATGCTTCGTGGTAGATTGGATTAAAAGCATCGTGCTGAGTGATTTCTTCAACACCAAATTTATGGAGTAAGGCAACAAGTGACTGATAAATCAACGCAAATCCTTCAATCCACGCTTTACTTTCCGGTGTTTTTTCCTGTTTTTCATGCTCAGTTAATGCGCGTTCGAAGTTATCAGTAATGGTCAAAAGATCAGTAAATATTTCTGCTTGTGCCGTACCAATCCATAATCTTTGTTGTTCAATCATGCGTTTTTTAAAATTTTCAAAATCAGCATTTAATCGAACAAATTTATCTTTCCACTCAGCAACTTCTATTTTACAATTTTCAAGCTCTTCTTGCAGCCTATCATTAGTCTCTATTTGTTCATCATTGAATTCTTCTGCTTGCACAACTGCTTGTTCATTATTTTCAGATTCTGCTTTTTTTATTTTTGTCGCGTCTGTCATCTTAATTATTTCCTCAAAAAATATCTTAATAATTATTTAGGGTTCTTACTTGTATTTTGCTTATTTTTTCTCAATAACAAATCAATTAAATATTGTATTGAACCAAGACCAACGAGTGCTTTTATCACTCCAAATGAAATACCTAAAATAACGGCTTCAATTAATCGAAATTTAAAAAATCCAACACAAGAGCCAATTAGGACACCTTGAAAAATTTCATATTTTCTATTTATTAAAAAATTTAACAATTTCATAAAAATTATCTTCAATAATTATTTAGGGTTCTTACTTGTATTTTTTTTACTTTTTTCCGCCAACATTTTCCCGCCAACAAACCATTGTATCGAGGTCTTTATCACTGCAAATGAAACCAGCGCAATAAGCACAGCTCCAATTGATTGAAATTTAGAAGTTGCTAAATACAGGAAAAGACCAAAAATGCCTCCCCATAGAAATTCATATTTTTTATTTGTTAAAAAGTTTAACAATTTCATAAAAATTATTTCCTCAAAAAATATCTTAAATAATTATTTAGGGCTCTTAATTTGTATTTTTTTTACTTTTTCTCGATAGCAAATCAGTTAACCATTGTATAGAGCCACAATCAATAAGAAGCGGCTTTATCGTTGCAAATAAAGCATAAAAAAGAATCTGAGCTCCAATTGATTGAAATTTAGAAAATACTAAATACCCACCAAAACCCATTAAAAATTCATATTTTCTATTTGTTAAAAAATTTAACAATCTCATAAAAATTACCTTCAATAAAAAAGAGTGGGAGCCCACTTTAATTTTCTGTTTTTATTATTATAGCATTAAATTGAATATGTTAAAATAACAATAGACCAGGAATAACAGCAATATACCATTAAATCCTGTCATTTTGGCCTAATTAGTCCTGAACTGGTAATCTTTTTCTTCCCTTTTTGCTCTATTTTTTTTATAAATAAAACAGACTATAAAAGCAACGCAGCATTGATAGATAAAAGGCACACCAAATGAAAACAAAGTTTTGGCACTATGCAACCGGGAGTATTATATTACTCGCATCCACTATACATACATTTGATAATGTACATTTTTACCGTGCCAGTTATCTTTTTTCAGAACCACGATTCCAACGAAATTTGCTCACTTCATTCGATATAACTATTGGTGGTGGGTCTACCGATAAATCACGTGACCAAAATCATGATATCGTCCCATTACTTAATATTTTTGGTTTGCATAGCATGCATGAACTTGGTGTCAATGTGCCCAATAAAAATTTAATTGATCCTCGTGACATTACCTTAACACAATTGGCACTCACTCCTGCGCGTGATAATTTTGCAACTTTTTCTATTGACGGAACATTTAGTATTTTTGAAGCAGATTTTTCATATATACAAAATACCTATCGTGGCATATTTTTACAAGCCTACTTACCCGTTAGAAAACTACAAATTAAAGATATTGAATTTACTGACCTTTCGCCAACTGGTATAATTTTTCCCAACAAAGATACGCCTATCTGGCAAGCATTTTTACGTCAATTTGATGGTATTTTACAAAAATATGAATTAAGCAGAGAACCAACGGACCGTACCGGCGTGGGAGACTTAACCTTTTTTGTTGGTTGGACACATAATTATCAAGAAACAAAAACACTCGATTTTGTTGATATGACACTCAGATTTGGCGTTCTTTGCCCGACGGGAAAAACAAAAGATGAAGACGAAATATTTTCACTGGCACTTGGTTACAATGGTCACTGGGGCATTCCCTTTGTCGCAGACTTATCGTTAGGTCTTTACGACTGGCTTACCCTCGGTACCCATTTACAAACAATGTTTTTTGCAAAAAGAACCACTGATGTTCGCATGAAAACGGGCCCACAACAAAGCGGCCTGATTAAATTAGCTAAAGGGTTAGTAGAAATTGACAAAGGTGCAATCTGGAATGCCGGCGGTTATATCAAGGCTGATCATTTTGTCTATGGCCTTTCTGTTATTCTTGGTTATACATTTGCCAGTCAAAATAGGGATCACCTTTGTCCGTGCAAACCAGATATATTTATCCCATCTATTGTCAACAGTGATGAAATGTTGAAAGGATGGAAAATGCATACGATTAACTTGTTTGTAGAATATGACTTTACGGGCCCAGATTCAAAATTTGGACCACGCATTGCTCTTTTATATAATGCACAAGTGGGCGGTAAACGGGTATTTAAAACAAATATTCTTGGTGGAAACATTGGATTAGACATTGCATGGGATATATAAGCAACCCAATTTTATTGAAAAAAGGTGTATTGGTAAAAATGAAACAACAATCAATTATTGTAAATAAAATAATAATGTATCAAAGAAAAAATATTTTCTTCCTTGGATTACTTTATTTAAACATTTTATTCCACAGTTGTTCATTATATACAACAGTTGTTGTCCGTGGTAATGATACCACCGCGCCATTCGGTTTTACCGTTCCAGTAAATACAACGGTGTTTGATTGCAGAACGGGAACGTTTTATGTTGGCCTACAAGCAAATAGTACGGGTAGCTTTGCGGTATCAAAAGGGCCGCGTCCCAATTTTAATAAAGCAATCACTTTTACTGGTATTGCGGTTGATAGTGGTGATGTACAACTCGTCGATCAACCAATTGAATTTCTTGCCTTATCATTGCAAGAACAAGCTGCTGCATTGCTCGGTATTGTTGTGCAAATGAATGGTGGATTGCAAAGTCAAACTATTACGGTATTGCCGACGGACGGAAGAACTGATCCTGCACGAACCGATATTTTAAATGATGCGAATAGCAATGATACTACCGGCATTATACGCCTTGCAGCAAATGAAGAACATATGTTTGCTGTTGTACGACCGCAAGCAAGTGATTTTGGCGCAGATGGTGGTGGTATTGCATTAATACAAACAACATTAAGCAATAGCACGCTCACTGTCACTGTAAAAGATGCAAATACCGGACTTGATGGAAACCAAGCGCTTGGCCTTAATGCAGGCACCACACAAGTGAAAGGAAGTGAAGGGGGACAAGATGTCATATTTGCAACAGATAGTGATACTAATCAAGTAGCGTTATATTATGATGCTTCTTTACAACGTTTATATACTGGTTTGCGCATAGAAACAAATAATGATATGGACGATATTGGCAAATCAGTTGTTGTTGCACGCCTGGTATCTGATGAGAATGATAATAAAAAACTTGAACTGCAAGACATTGTCGCTGACAGTGCTATCGAAGGGAATAATCAAATTATTATTGCTCGTGACATGAATATAGATCTGCGGGCGAACAATATCAGTGTTATGCATACAAGTACCGGTCCCAGTTATTTGATTGTAAACGGTGGCATGGGCACTACTGATCAAATTGGCAATCAGATATTTGCATTTCCGCTTGTTAATGATCCAGATGACGAAGATAATCATGGTTCATTGGCAAATAAAAATGCACCATTAATCAATAGTGTTTTTGTTACCCCGGCAACTGCTCCTGATCAAGTGCCAATACAAATGGATGAAGCTGCCCGTGTCGGCACCGGTCTACTGCCAATAGAAGCAGATCAAACGATTGCTGAACTCATCGTCGTTGGTGATACGGTATACGTTGCACTCAACACTAAACCGGATAATGACAATGATACTGGCATCCTCTTTTCACAAGCACTGTTTGACAGCACCGGAAAAATTATTCGTTGGACACCATGGACAAAACGGGCCACCCCATTTAATGCATTTCCGGGAACAACATTACCGGGTGACGTTATGCATGACGGCCGCGTAAACTTCTTTGCAATTGATGCAAAAACGGGGAACGCATGGATTGTTGAAGGGACGACCGGACAAGTTGTTGGTATAACAAACTGGCAAACAACAAGTACGACTAATAGTTTATTGACTAAGCTGACAACTACCTTGGCAAATGGTTGCTATAGTATTTTGGATTTAGACCAATCGACGCGTGGTTTTATTGGAAGCACGATTCATCGTTATGCATTATTTGGTGGCACCAATCAAGTTGTTTTTACCCGAGTCAGTCAGGCAGAAACAATAGGAAATATTAACAGTCCGCAAACAGTGATAAACGATTTTTCTCTGTCAGAAAATTTTTCAACGACGACGCTGCCAAACAATGGCGGCAATGTATTTGCATTAGAATATAGTCAAAGAAGACAAGAAAAAGGTAATCAAAATTACTTTTTTGCTGGCACCAGTAATGGATTATTCGTATTTACGACAAGCGCTGGTAATGGCTTTAATGTTGATCAACTTGCTCAACTTAATCAAGAACCATTTATTTCGCGTAGTTGGCGAAAAGCAGCCGGTATAACTGGTGCTGTTGTCGATATCAAATCATCCGGTAATACTTTATATATACTTACCTTTGAATCATCAGACAAACAACCACTTAAGAGTACTTTGTACAATGTTCATTTTACTACAAATATTAATACTATGTTTCGAGCAAGCAACATTAACATTATTGCGGAAACAAAAACCGGTATTTTTGCAAATGTTTCTGAATTTTTCGGCCTGCAAATTATTGCAACCGGCGACCTTGTCGATCCAGCTGAAAAAGAGCAACTCATTCTTACCACTAATCGTGGATTATTCAGAACCAATGCAAATCAAGTAATACAAACTGGCAGTCCTGCTGCTCGTACCCAAGAAGAAGCCGCATGGGAATTGATTGAAAGTACTAGTAAAACAATGTTTTTTGGTATTGGTGGTATGACAACACCAATTCGCCATACCGTCTGGCCATTTAGCATCGATGATGAAAACAAATTTCAGACGTTTGAACGCAGCAGTATTCATCAATTGAGTGGTTCTGGTAACGACACCGGAGATACTCCCCTCTTTAACGGCTTTGTTCCCACACAATTTAATGCACAAAATACTACCGGTCGATTTACCACCCTTGACCCGATAACCTATTTTTGGTCAGACGGTGCCCGACGATTTTTTATATTTAATCGGATAACTGATCCCCCAACACAAAACAAACTTGGCGTGTTGCCATTTGACGTAAATAAATTTAGTGTCGCTACTGCAACCATCTTAGATGATCATCCAACACTTGCGAAAATTGATCGCTTTTTCTGGGCACAAGTAATTGGTACAACCGGATTTATGATGGCAGGAACGGAACAAGGGATTGTTACATTAGAATAATCAGCACCAATTGTTAAAAAATAGAATAAAACAAATGCACCTTCAGTTAATAGTCAAAAAAACCCATTTGTTAAACATTCGTACAACGGATGGATTATCAGTTGGCAAATCGACCTTATCTCGGCTAATCCATCTCAATTCTTTTGATTCTTGATTTTGACTTATTTTTTCATCGGAAGTTACGCAAAGGAGAAATCGTACATCATAATGGTAATGAGTTTTTTCCTTTTTGTTGTCAGGGATAAGATGGATATCTATATCGAAAATTTTTTGGCTGACAGGTCCGATATTAATAATTCCTGATTCTTCTTGAGCTTCCTTTATAGCAACTTCTAAAACATCGGAATTACCATCACAATGACCTCCCAATTGAAACCATTTGTTTAATTTATTATGATGCATAAGAAGAGCTTTCGTCCGATCCTTATTTAAGATCCATGCAGACGCAGTAATATGTCCAATTTCAAGAGATCTTTCAAAGCAATTGTCATATTTTTTAATAAATAGAATCATCTTCTCTTTAAACACATTTTCTTCTTGAAAATTTGATTTATAATCTTCAAGCATCTGAATTAACTTAAATTTTTTCATTTTTTTTAAGCTCGCTCTACTATTTCATGTTTCTCTACGAGCCACCTTTATATCCCGGAAGTGATCATCAAAATCTGTTAAAAAATTGTTCACCTTTTCATCAGGGATATCTTCTGGATTTTTTGGAAGGTATTTCTTTACATCAAATCCTTTACTTTCTAATTCTTCTGCTACTCCTCCCCATATTTCAAATAGAGTCGTTTTTGCTTCATCTACTGATAATGGCTTACCTTTTTTTATAACTACACGATAGAATATTTCTTCCATAATATCATCTACTTCTTTACGCGATGGAAGGTTCTCATTTTTTTCCACAACCTCATCAGACATTGCATGAGAAACATTAACTAATCCCACTGCCAAAAGACCTCCCAATATAAAACGAAATATAACCATTTAAATCCTTTGAGTTTTTTCCTTATCTGCTCTTAATTATTATTTCTACCTCGTCATCAGTAATTTCTTTTAAAATCAATCAAAAGAATAAACAAATAAATAGAAATCGCAAGCTTCTAATTATGAGCAACAATTACTTTTTCCAGAAATAATTTTAGTTGATTGCTTATCTTTTGTATACATAATAGCCGTTCATTATTATCACGCTTTTTTCCTTGATCACTTATTCGTTGAATATGCTCAACTACCTGTATGAGATAGGCAATATCGTCAGCAATCACTTTATGTTTTGTTTTGAGCATATGTTCTAAACAAAAATGTGCATAGACCAAGCGACCTACCGTACTATCAAGCAATAACTGATGATCCTCCTGATTTATATGTTGACCACGCTCTTGAAATAGTTGCATATCATCCCAAACTTGCATACAACTATCAAGTGCTTTTTTAAACCAAGTCGAGGGAAAAAGACTCTCAAATAAAAGTGGTACTTGTTTGGTATATGATAGCGTTACACTCAACATGATAAAAAAAAATATACTTTTTGTTATGTTACTTCTCTGCTTCATGTCCTCCCCTACTTTCCAAAATACCTTAACGTTTTAAAGAACAATAAAAATTTGCATGTAAAATCATGATGCTCATTTTTATTATTTCATTTTAGAATTCTATTTGTCAATAATGTTTTTAAGATTAAGCAATAAGTCTCAATAGTATAAATAATAAAATGATTATGATCTTTATTAGAAAAGGATTAAAAATATGATAATTAAAAAAGGAAAAATAAGCAGACAAAAGCTCTTATGTTTTGCATACTTATTTTTCCTAAAAAATGCTCATTAAAAGGGTAAATCATCCGCAAATGGTGGCTCATCTTTGAAATTAATTTCGCCCATTGTTGGTTCTTCCTTGCTCACCGTGATGTCAGATTCTGTTTTCAACTCTTTTTTCTTTTTATCTACTTTTGCTGCTTGAACTTTGGTTTTTGCTCGCTCAAGTTGCTCAATCAATTCCCGTTCAGTTTCATTAGTTGGATCCAGCTGTAAGCCCGTCTCTTGTTCTGCTCGTTGATTATCCACCGATTTGTTCATTATTGCACCACTATCTTGACCATCCATTGTTTCTGCGCTTGATGATAAAAAGACAATGCGATCAGCAACAATAGAATGCTTGCTTCGCTTTTGACCAGTTGGATCTTCCCACGTATCAAACTTCAACCTTCCTTCAACTAAAACTGCTCGCCCTTTACTCAAATATTGCCGACAACTTTCTGCTTGCGCTCCCCATACGTCAATATCAATGTAACAAACTTCCTGCACTAACGTACCCGTTTGTCTATTTTTAAATTGACGATTAGTTGCTAAACCAAGACGACAAACTGCTTGGCCAGATGCTAATTGGCGATATTCAGGATCTCGCGTCAAATTACCTACGAGAATAACACGGTTAAACCCTGCCATAGATGTCCTTTCCACTCTATCAAAAAATTAAAAAGCTCTACCAAATAATTACCTTATGTTTGAATATAACAAGAAAATATACTTTTGCTAAGCATTTTATTAGCACTACCCATTACATGCAGGAGACAAAAAGTCATACTTCCAGCGCATGTTATCTATCAACAATCTTTTTTCCTCTATCGTATAGTCATACCATGAAAGCATTTCTATATCTCGCAAAAATTCTCGCTTAATATTTTTTTGTGAAATCTGGTTTAATGCAGTACGTTTTAATTTATGTAACAAATAGACAAGGTTGCCATAACATTCATTATTCATGTCACCACGAAATTCAATAAGCATGGCATTAACCTGGGCCATTATATTTCTCAGCAGGCTATAATTACGTCTTGTTACCCACGTATAGAACTTGCTTGTTAATTTATATAAGCTCCATCCAGTAACCATTGCTGGGATCAGTGCCGTAAATCGCAGGGTCATTTGATTTTTTTTAAGTTCATTATCCCACACATGCAATAACGCTTTTCTGAATACTATTAAGGCCTCATCTGCATTTAAAATTAACCCTTCAGCATGGTTAAGAAGATTTCTTACAGAGGTCAATACCTTTTGGCGATCATTAAATATAATAAATTGTGCATAATCCAATAGCGCTTGTATTCTGGCAGATTCAATACCGCTCAAGGAAATTCCAATTTTTGGAAGATTATTGGCGTATTGTTGAAAAGGTCCGATATCATCTTTTTGTGCCGCACACCATATTTTTTCGCTTTGCTCACTCGTTAATCGGCCAGCTTCCTGCCCTTGCTGTAAATCTTTTTTAATTGATTCAGCTACTATTATCCTTCCTCTTTTCATATCTTCTATATCTTTTTTTACTTGATCTTTCTGTTCGGCAAGCAATTTTTTATTTTGTTCAATTAATACTTCTTGTTCTTGTATGCCATCCGCTATATTAAGTTTTTTTTGTTCTTTGCTAATCATGATGGCATCATAAGCACCTTGCAGGGGATTAATAAAATATTCATGCCACGCTCTATAGACAGATTTTTTATACTGATTTTGCGCCTCTTTGCCAAGCCATGAATCAATAAATCTTCTATTTTTATATGCAATACCTACTCCTATAAGCAACATGGAATATTTCAACCAATTATGCTCAAAATGATGGGGCGGTTTCACTTTGCTAATATGAAACAAGGCATAATTTCGATAGATTAATGCATTTTTCAATGTTTGCTTCATTGTATGCATAGCATGTTCGTGATCAATAATATCTCCGTCGAATTGCCGCATATATAACACATGCACAATTGTTATAAACTGCCCAATCCAGGTATAATGCTCATCGATTGTTGCCTTATCATTAAACTGTTGTGCATGCTTTGTCAACGCACCTAGTATTTTAAGATATTTTTGCTGTATAGCATACAATACCTGAATATTTTCATTAATTTCTTGTTGCTGATTTTTCCCAATAACCCATTTGAGCGGTGATTTATGGAAAAAATAATAGTGAGGATTGTCATGCATTTTCTGCCAATAAGACAGATGACTATCAATTATTGCTAACAAGTCTAAAAGCATCTCATTCGTATAGCCCCCCAAAATCACTGATGCCTGTACAAGGAGCGTACATTCTATTTCTTTGTGTTTTTTTATAAACGGGTCATCCACTTTATTGAGCAATACGAGGGCCTGCTTCAATGTTTTACAATTTTGTACTTGTAAAAGCACCTTACGCAAGGTAACAATAGTAGAGTAATTATGAGAAAAATCACGTTGCAACTCGTTAATATATGCAGCAATTTTTTTTTCAAACCGTTGTTTAACAGAATGCTGCACACTCATGTAATCACCAAATGTTTCTCTACTATCTTTGTCAGGTTTAACAAACGGATAGAGTGGTAACACTATTAGTAGCAATAAAAAGCTAAACAAATTTATTATCTTTATTTTTTGTAGCATAGTTTTATTAACCATAAATTTTAAATTTTAATCAAATTTACTCATTATTTTTCGTAGATTTGTTATTTTTTGATTTCTTTGAATCAAGCGATTGTATAAATAACGTTAGTTCTCGTAACGTTTGGTTGATTGCTGCTACCTGTTGTTCGCAAGCAATAAGATTTTGCTGCAGATCACTCAGTTGGTCTTTTTTTGCAGAGAGCAAAAAACACTTTTCACCATCGAAAAATGCGTAAATATGGGTCAACAGAGAAGATTCTAGATCAGCAAGCCCATGCATACTATCAGGAGTTATTTGCATAATGTCTCCCATCTTTTTCACACATTGCTCACGCAGTACAGTGACTGAAACACGCGATATTTTTTTTTCTTTTCGTTCTAACAAAAATTGGCCTGTTACAAACCACCCGACGGATATTAAAATGATGCTGAATAAAAATAGAACCCGTTTTTTCTGCCATTTTTCATACATATTCTTATTTCTTACTTATTTATTAAAAAATATTTCATACCAATAACAACATACTGCGCAAGTGCTGCAAATACTAAAATAAGTAAAACACTCAACATAGTATAATATGTTTTAATGGGCATCCAATGAAAAAAATAACAAGCAAAGAGCCAAATAATAAAACAAACTTGTGCGACCATTGTCAGTTTACCCAGTAGCATTGGCCGTACATCAAGGTGCCCTTTCATATTATACAATACAATCGCACCACCAACTTGTAAAACCTCTTTGCCGAGAATAAACAACACAAACCATTGTGGAATGGTAAAAAGTGGGGTATCAATAAATGCAAGCGTAGCAAAACAGGAGAGCAACAATATTTTATCAGCAATCGGATCAAGACATGCACCTAAAAATGTTTTTTGCTCACATAATTGTGCCAATGCACCATCAATAACATCTGTCAATGCAGCAAAGACAAATAATAAAAATGCAATCCCCCAATAGCCGCTCACCATTGCACCGACAATGAATGGCGTCAATACCAAGCGAGTAATAGTAAACAACGTCGCAATGGTGATTCTTTTTTCTTGTGCAGAAAGCCGCGTGAGTAAACGAATATTAAATTTACGAAGATTTATTTTTTTCATATAATTATAATTATCATCGCCATTAAATACTGTTTATTAATTTAAGATAAAATAAAATATGTCTATTACCATAGCAATGTATAACAGTAAAATCAAAGAAACAGCTGAGCTTTTTCAAATGTTACTCAATGGTACCACCGCCAAGACAGATCTTACCATCATAAAATACCGCGAACTGGCCCGCTGCTATTCCTTGATCACGCGTAGCCAAAACTACGGCAGCATTCCCCGATGCATCAATTTTAACGGTACAGGCATGCCGGTATGCGCCATGACGTATTTTTACCTGTAATTTTTCTTTTTCGGGTGGTTTTGTAAACCAGTTAAAGTTGACTACCGAAAAAGAATTTCGCTTTTTATCTGCTGCATAATAATTGCGGGAAATGCAGACGATATTTTTTTCAATATCTTTCGCAACTACATACCATGGGCCACCAGCCAGACCAATTCCTTGTCGCTGTCCAATGGTATAAAACCAATACCCAGCATGCTGGCCAACTTGCTTGCCCGTTTCAACTTCACGTAATTCCCCTGTTTTCTCCCCTAAATGATATTTTACAAATTCACGAAACTTTAGTTTTCCTAAAAAACAGATGCCTTGACTATCTTTGCGATCTTTTGTTGGGAGATCAAATTGCTGTGCGAAAGCACGGACGACACCTTTTTGTAAATGGCCAATAGGAAAAAGTGCCCGCTTTAATTGTTCTTGGCTTAAATGAGACAAAAAATAAGTTTGATCTTTTACCGGATCAGGCGCACAGAGCAATTGCACATCCTCACCATTGTTCTGTAACTGGGCATAATGACCAGTTGCCACTCTTTCAAATAACTGCTCTATTTTATCCCAAAATAACCCAAATTTAATACGTTGATTACAGAATATATCAGGATTTGGCGTTCTGCCCTTCTTAATTTCGGCAATAGCATACGAGACCACTTCATCCCAATATTCCTTTTGGAGAGAAAGCACTTCCAGTGGCACCTGCAGTTGTTTACACAGAGCATGCACATAATCCAAATCACGTTCCCAGGGACAATTACCTAAAAAAGAAAGTTCATCATCAAGCCAAATTTTAAGGTAAAAAGCTGTTATTTCATGCCCCTGCTCTTTGAGAAATTTTAAGGCAACCGAGCTATCAACCCCACCTGAAACTAAAACTGCCACTTTCATTGTTTTTTCTACCCGCGTACAAATTTGTAATTTATTTAGTATAACATAAACCACGTTTAAAATTCAATTTGTCTACTAAAAAAATAGCTCCGTCAATCAAGCAATAGTAAAAAATCATTATTTTTAAAGTTTTTAATATTCATTGATTCTATTTGAAAAAAATTGTTAAAATAGAATTAGCATAAAAGCAGAAAACATAAGGATAAAACCCTAATTTAACAAGGAATATATTATGAAAAGGGATTTAAATATAAAAACATTAACAGTCGCAATGTTACTTTCTATGGTAACAATTGGCATTATTAATACAGAAACACCGCCAATTATAGCTGCGATACAAGAGGTTTACCAAGAAAGAGATCCACTTGGAATGAAAAAAAAGGATGCAGATTCTCTTATTGAACCAAAGGTTCACCGGTTGATATTTGGCAGAATAGCAGACCCTACAGACCTAGATGAATTCGGTATGACCCCACTCATGTGGGCAGCAAGATACGATGCCGAAAAAATAGTAAACACATTACTCCTAAGCAGAAGAGTAAAAGCTAGTATTAATCAGCAAGATAATTTTGGCAACACTGCTCTTTTGCATGCACTTTTGGCCTCAGAAGGCCTTGGACTTGGTCAATATGAAGTTGTGGTGACACTGTTATTGGACAGGAGGGCTGATCCTAATGCCAGGAATCATGAAGGAAAAACTCCATTAATATATGCCGCACAAACAGCTAATCCCAAAATAATAAGCATCTTGGACAGATTTGGTGCCGAGATAACTGACGAGGCAATAAGAAAAGCAAAAACCAAAGAAGCCGAGACATTGCTTAAATTACTACAGAAACAGCGTGATGGCCGACTTACTAAACAAGACACCGAAGCATTGACTGAAATAATGGAACATCCGCAGGGTCCAGACCACGTAAGAATGGGAAGTGGCCCAAAAGAAAAAGAGCCTTACAGGAGAGAAGGACAATAAGAAAGTAAAAACACTATCTAAAAATTCAATTTTTCTACTAAAAAACAGCTTAATCAATCAAATAATAGCAAAAAATACCTTATTCTAAAGTTTTTAAATTTTCTTGATTCTATTTGAAAAAATTTGTTAAGCTAAAATTAGTATAAAAGCAGAAAACATAAGGATAAAACCCTAATTCAAAAAGGAGTATATTATGAAAAGGGATTTAAATACAAAGACGTTAACAGGAGCATTGTTGCTTTCTATTGTATCAGTTGCGATGGGTGCACCACAAACAGAAGTTAATAGGAAACTTTTTCAAGCAGTGAAAGCAGGAGATACAAAAACTATTAATGATTTAATAAAAAAAGAAAACGCCAATGTTAATGCAAAGTCAAAAAGAGGAAGAACCCCACTTATTGTTGCTGCGAAAGAAGCAGGAAAGCCTAACATGGATTCTAAAATGGCAGCAATAACTAGAACTTTATTACGTAATGACGCAAACGCAAGCCTGAAAGGCCCTGGTGGTATGACGGCACTAATATTGGCAGCTCAGGGTGGTGCTGATAAGACCGTAAAAGCGTTATTGCGAAATAAAGAAGCACGAAAAACTATCAATATGAAAGATAGGCAAGGAAAAACTGCATTAGGTTATGCCGCAGAAACAGGTAATACAAAAATAACAAATCTCTTGCTACGTCATGAAGCAACACCAACCCGCATGGCAATAGAAAAAGCAAAAACTGAAAAAATTCGGGAAAAACTACAGAAAAAATGGGATGAATTGAAAAAAGCAGGTAAATTGCCAAGAC
>SDBS01001471.1_pt1 | contig 23814 bp, 26 predicted proteins | sample 2277091 | NCBI WGS metagenome assembly SDBS01 (sample SAMN10404972, study PRJNA504765) | marine sediment metagenome | isolation source: marine sediment core GS10_PC15, 163 cmbsf | place: Arctic Ocean: Southern Knipovich Ridge | collected 2010
ACTTATTCTTGAAGTACTTCACTATCTCAACATGTTCACCACGGTCAACAAACTGTTCAGCAATAGATTTTTCAGAGTACTGCCGATATATATTGTTTGTGATAATGTTACCAACGTCATCTTGAAAGGTTACAGTAAAGATATCGCAACCTTTAATGGCCTCTTTCATGAAATGGCATGCACGTCGATAATACTTCTTGTATAGGAATATTGAGAGATCTTTATAACCCTCGAATGCGGCTGTGGTAGCTTTGTCCTTCCAGAATTCCTTTTGTATATGAGTCATACCCAAATATCTTATGACAGCTATATTACCTTGTTCTATAGCTTCATTGATGGCCATCTTATTCAGTGCTATCAACATGAATACACCTCTGAACCCCGACTTCTTCTTATATCTATTCTTTAAGATTGTATGAACGTGTTTGAGTATATCCATACGACCAGCAGAAGCAGCCCACATCATACATCTCTTCCAATTCTTAATCTTCGGTCCCATAATGATGAGATCTTTAACTGTAAACTCTATGTAATCATCTTTGTTAATAAGATATTCTAGAATGAGCATGGATACATCCTTACTAACATACCTTATTAATTCATCCATCGTTTAAAGACGTCTAGTAAGATGCATTTCATATTTCATCGTTTTGTACATTTATCTCCACTTGTTGCTAAGCATAGGCAGTGAGCACGATCAGATATTCTCACTCCTATGTATTGGTCTTGTTTCATTAAAATCGTTAATCTATCTGAGTAAGTCTAAGTTCTGCGATACTTCCATGAAATTGTAGATAATACCACTTTTAAAAGATTTCTATTGTCAACTTCATTCTATCTATAGTAAGTCAGTGAGATTTTAATGAGATAAGCTCAATTATTGACCATTAGAGAATGATCTCTGTGTGATTTATTGATTTTATCTTTGTGTGTAATTCATCATTTATTAGCTACATATCTTATTAACACAATTAGATCCAGCTACACAACCGATACTGCTAGTGCATTTACCTCCACTTGTTGCTAAGCATACCCTATTTGTAGGTAAAGCTGCATTGGTTCTGTTTTCACAGACCAAATTATCGTCACATTCTATACCACTGTTGCAGGATTCTCCAACCTTCTTCTTTCCTCCTCCTCTTAGTGCGAAAACAAGACCTGCAATAACTCCAATAATGATTAATATAACAACGATAACCACAATCACCCAAATATATTTTTCTCCAACCTCTCCAACTTCTCCACCATTATTATCATTGGCCATTGTATTTTAATAAGAGTAGTATATTATTGATTTTAAGACAATGCAACCCTTTTCAACAATGATACAAATCAAATATATTGTCACACCGAATACAATCTATAGTCATTCCCGCATATAATAAACGATTGCAATCAGACGGAATGTGTACGTCAAACTTAATTGAATTACAGTTCTTGATATCATAAAGGCATTTGAATATGGAGTTTATACATTTTGGCATATCATTAGTGTCAGGGAGGGTTTGATCGGAGGTAAGTATGAATTGATAGCATCAATGTTTTAATCACACACACGAGTGCGCTTGTGATGTTTCAATGTTCCTCTATCAATACAGTCGCACTGTCTCTTCTTGAAGAGACCGGCTATGTATACTGCTACAAATAATATCACAGCTATGAAGAAATACGTCCAGAATCCTTCGCATATGTGTTTCTCTAAAAACTTGATAGACCAGGGATTGATAAGTATGAAGAATACTATTATCGCTACTAGAGGTTCCACCAGATAGATTAGGAACGTATCTACATGAGTACATAGTTCATCATGATGCATTTTCACACGTTTCAAATGCTCAGAGATTTTAATTTAACCATGTCGAGGAGAATTCATCTTTGATTAAAATCTCTACGCACACATGTTCACACTATCATTACCATAGTCACTCATTTGCTCTCACACTAGCCACATCTAGGTTTAGAACGCTTAAGTCTGCACGTTGAGAAGTATGTCTTATCTATCATAGATGTATCATATGAGATATTCCTAATAGTGATCTTCTTACCTCTGATAGAACACTTGTTCACATCATTGATTCTGGTTACATGTAATGGTATGTTAAGATCTCTCATGTAGAATGATGATAGAGGTATCTTACCTCCTACTCCTCTCATAATGACTATTCTCAGGCACTCTCTCTTACCTCGCATTACTATATCATTGCCTACTATCTCTTTGATATAACTTATAGAGTCTAACTGTTCAGAGGTAATACCGATAATCGGTATATCACATAGATAAAGATCAAAACTTCCTACATTGAGAGCTGTAAAGAGTATATCCTTAGATTTGTAGACGTAGTCAGCTGTCCATCCTAAGGGAGTCTTGACTACTATGTTTAAAACCCAAGGTAATGAATCTGTTCTTAATTCGAATGCAGTTCGGAGATATTTAATATTACTGTTACTCATGTAGAGTAACCTTAATTCGTCAAATGATAGAAACTCTACTATGGAGAGGCATTCATCGTGAGATAGTTTATCCTTACTTCTCATTATTATGTTGAAGTTATAGAGTATTTGTATGGCATCATTGTACATGAGTTCTTTAGGTGCAAAAGCATACTGCAGTGCCAAATCCATCAGTCCTACACAGATGTTTACAAGTATTCGTAAGTTTACAAGTATGTTTTTAAAAGATCATCAGATTTGAAAATCTGAGTAATGACGATGTTAATGTCATCATTCATACTTAGGTGAGGGCATACGCAAAAGAGCTCTAGAGCTCTATAAAGTCGATATGTCCATGTTTAATGTTGAATAGATAAGGTATTATCTGTCCCTTATAATTGTCAGTATTATAGGGTGCTGATATTCGGAATAGAATAGTCAGTCTATTATCCTCGACAGGTATCTTATCTCCATGTGTCAATATTCCAGCTTCCTTGGCAATGACCTTTACTAGCTCATTCTCTATGATCAACTCATTCTGATATCTTATTAGGAATCCAACACTGACGCTAACTACTGGTATATCGTATATGATTGATATTATCTTATCATATACATCACCACCATAGATACAATCTCTACAGTCTACATCCGTATACTCGTATCTACAGGTCAATCTTACATAATCTGGAAACATGCTCAGGAATGACCTATCCACTGAAGGCCCCTTATCTGACTTCCTCTCAAAAGTAACATCTCTCTCATGATGCTTCTCCTCATCTCTTCTTCGGTAAGGAACACTCTCATCGTAAGGAACATCTTTCTCACTATGAGGATGCTCCCTCAGACTCCTCTCGAACCGATCTTTATAGTTACCCTTTTCAGAGGGACATTCATTAAGAAATGACCTTATCATTTCTATGTACTCTTCAGGATTTACATCTCTCAATCGCTCCAGATAGATAGCTATATCCTCTCTTACACTAGATTGATTCTTATTGATATGTTTAGCTAGAGCACAGAAATAGCAGTTACCATATGCAGGCATCTTATCTATGCAAGAGTTAGGTAGAACACTCCCTACTGCAAAGTTAGCATCCGACTTACTCATAACAAGGCCACCTATAGATGCTCTTATCAACTCAGATAACTTACCTGTTATAGAGGCACCTTTGAGATTCTCATAGTATATGAGTACCAATTTATTAGAGATGTAGGATGTGTAATCGTTAATGTAAGGACTCATGTAAATCATATCACCTTTATTTGTCTCTATGTTAGCCATGAATAGATTGATCCTAATCCATGGATCCATAATCCAAGTGTCAATGTCTTCGTTAGTAGGATTCTTCATCTCTACCAAAGGTCTATATCTGTTCGGTTCGTGTAAAGTAATAGAGTCTTTCAGACTGATAACACCCTTATCAACTATCTGCAATAGTTCGGTCTTTCCGAGCACAGTATAACCATCTACATTCTTAGTAATCCTGTACTCCAGACTGCTACCATTAATGAGACCTTTAAGAGTGAGCACTCTTGAGTCTGAGTTGATGTTTAATCTATCTAGTAATGCAATGTACTCCATCGTGATCCTGATCGATCTCCCATAGTTAAACATCTTCTCGAATTTAGAGTATGAGGGTGAGAATAGTCTTATCTGTGGGAGATGAAGGATGGTTAACATGCTGCTATCACCTTCTAAATACTTAACATAAATCTTCTTCTTACTATCATCACTGCGATGATGAATCTCGATATCGTAGTCTTCTATCGAATACTCTCTATCACCTACGAAATATTTAGGTATAATACCTCCGAGAGTGATGTCATCATAGAATAGTTTCAACTTATCACCATACCAATCGAACCATTCTGTGGTTTCTACTAATGATCGTAAAAGTGAGTATGCATCATATGCGAAGAATGATCCTTTGTGAGCTGAAGAGAAGTCTTTGATGATGGGGATAGTATCCTTATCACCCTCAATAATGCTTATCTTATCCAATGTTAAAGAATAATGACTTATGTCCAGATTGAAGATTAGATAGTGAAGAGCTCTCAGAGTGTGATCATAGATTTTCTTGACAGAGAGGGCTGCATCATTGCCCCTCAATACTTTAGAGATGTACCTCTCAAAACTCATCTGTTGAAGATCTACTAGTACAGTGTTTCCAGATAATCCTAGTGTATACTCGAAGTTGGATACATCGTCGAGTAACATATTGATCGATCTTCCGATCATGTAAGTATTAACTGCTTCTTGTCTAGAGGAATATGTCCTTCCAAGCAATCTACCTTTGATACCTCCAGTGAAGCAGTATGTTTCTCTATTCGATCTGATATATAGTTCATACAGATCTGGTCCAATAGATGTAAGTACCTGATCGATGAATCTATTCCTGAAGTAAGGATCTTCATCTTCACCGTAGCATTCATTGTCGAATCTAATAGTATCGAATGATGAGTTGATGATCTTGGTGAATAGCTCTGGTCTTTCATATTTGACAGTATAATTGGTAGATGATTTAGCTACATCTTCCCCATAGTTATATCTATCAATAGTAGAACCCATTTGAAGATATATACTCAGATTATGAGGGATCTTGCGTCACTTATGCGCTCACGAAGATGATCTTATTGCTTACAGGTGCAGACAATTAGATGGTTTGTTTTGCAATTGAATATTATTAATTGTCAAAACGAGCTATCCTAGTAACATGAGCGTTAAAGGTTTAGAGTCATTAACGGAGGGCAATAGAAAGTATTGTAGATGTTTATTGAAGGTAGCTATCAAGCAGTCAGATAAATGTTTACGGGATAAAGAGTGGGGGAGTGAAGGATGTTATAATCCTTACGCAGTATGTACTAAATCAGTAGGTAATCAATCACACAAATGTTACTATGATTATTCTCTTCTATCTGATCCTCTAATAAGAACATGGTTTGTGCTCCACGATAAGTCAGTTCCTGAACCTTTTAACAGAGAGCACGCTATAGCCATTTTAGAGAGTTACTTGTGATTTTCGCTGTGATTATGTAAGGTAAGATTGTCGAATGTAAGTTCGAATAATGATCTTCTCGATCTCAATATTCTATCTATTCTAGTGATGTCACTATCATTTCCATCTTTTGCTCTCACTTTACTTGACTTACTAATTTTGCTCATCTTATTCTCTCTTCTCCTCTTACTCTGATCACCCATCTTATTCTCTCTGCTCCTTTTACTCTGATCACTCATCTTACTCTCTCTGCTCCTCTTACTCTGATCATTCATCTTACTCTCTCTGCTCCTCTTACTCTTACTCTCTCTGCTCCTTTTACTCTTACTCTCTCTGCTCCTTTTACTCTTACTCTCTCTGCTCCTTTTACTCTTACTCTCTCTGCTCCTTTTACTCTTCTTATCCTGACTAATCTTTTCAATTGTCAAGGTTTCATCTCTGATCCCATCATCATCATTCGATTCACTTACTGTACTACTTCTTCGTCGGTTGTCGTCATCATCATTCGATTCACTTACTGTACTACTTCTTCGTCGGTTGTCGTCAGTAGCATCATTACTTCGTTCAATAATCAATTCAACATAATCTGTCTTCTTACCACGAGTACAGAAGTTAGATATCCATCTTATTCTCTCAGGGTAAAACCCATTCATATTTATAAAACACAAGATCATTTAATCCTCAAGTTTAAATGATTGAGAGACCGGATACTATCACACTCGTATCTTGGGTAATATTAATCTGTCTTATATTTGTGGCTATCATCGTAAGTCCCAAGGCAGCTCAAACTCCGACAGTAGAATAGATTCACACGGTCACTCTCATTCGCTCATTCGCTCACATTCTGTCACTCACACCTCATCATCAACTCACTCTATTACCATAAAAACTAAATAGTGTGTGATTATCTGCGATGGCACCAAGCATTCATCTTACGAATCCAGCTCTGATGGGTGTTATTACATTCATAATAGTAATAGTGATTATTATACTATGGGCTAGCATGGCTACAACTACCATAAATAAACGTCCTGCCTCTGTCATGGCTAATGTGCCCACACCACTCACTATAGACGATCCAATAGGTGCATCCAGCAACGGAATCTACACCTTGCATGACGATGGAGACTCGTTTACGGATTCAGCATCATGTAAGATGGCTTCTAACACGCAATGGTCTCATCTTAGATGCACATGTACTGTCCCCTTCTTCGGATCTAGCTGTACCAGAGAAAGCTATTCTAACGGTTATCAGGCTATTGGCAATCCATCATCAGATGATATCACAATCAATGTCATCGATACTCCAGTAGTAGATGCACTATCATTCCCAGTCGATGATATCACATGCACAGGTTTATGCGATGATGATGAACTATGTACCGGTGTCATATTCCAATCAACGTGTACACTACTATCTGGAGATGTGATAGTGTCTCCGAACATAATTATTCCTTATAGCATGGAGATTGATTCTACCTTATATCTGAAGGGTGATGATAGGCATCTGATCTTCACAGACAGAGTATTCATCTATACAGGGACACTTCCTGCTCGATACTACCTCAGAACCACAGTATCATCCGACGCTGGTGGACAGATGTTCCCTGCTATTGAGAATATCATAACCAAACTCACATTCTTTCCTATCAAACAACTCAATACTGCTAATTTGATCGGAATCTATTCAGAGAATGAACTCACACAGAATATGATTAACCAGATATCTCAAGGGATGATGATCGAAAGGGTAATCATTGTGCAGCCAAATGTTGTTGACCTCCCTGATTTTTCTCAGTTCAAGGAATTGTGGGTGGCTTACATAGCACAGATATAAAATGACATCATTTTAAAATATCTAATTATATAACACTCCTCAATTATAAGAGAGAGAGAAAATGTTTAAATTACATATATAACTAACTGGATGTGAAATGGGTAACATGAATAGAAATGAAGCAGTAGTTATTCTACTTTAAGTGTAAAGATATTGATTCTGATTTACTTTCAATTCACTATATGGACACGAACTCTGCATTACCCATCCTTAGCTTGATGTGTTCTACTATGCAGAGAGCTGATAAAGATAGGATGGGAATACATTCAAAGTTCATAACCTATCTGACGAGAGATAAAATTCTATTCAATCTTTCATTACTAATTACGTAAAGATTAAACAGAATGAGTTCCGAAGATAAATTATCCGTACTCAGTGATTGTAGCAATGACTTAGATATTTTCTCTTCACAGAATTTGAACACTTTCCAAGAGGATAAAATAGTCAGTTTTTATCTAGGAGATGACTCTAAAGAATCCGAGTGCCATGTAATAAACAATCTTCTTAAATACTGGAGAAATCCAGATTCTGTTATGAGAAATTGGGTTAAGAAACAGAGGAACATCCAAATAAACATATCGGGACGTGGAGGAGAACCAGGAAATCTGAAATACTACAAACTTCCTTTTACAAATTCATGGGTAGAAGAGATTGTTTACAATGGTCTGAGACTTGGACAAAAAATGTTTAGGTTGATTATAATAAAGAAGAGCGAGTTGATAGGCAACAGAAATGGCTCATTTGGTTCCTCAGAACTTCATGGTCAATCTCCAGGTGTTACAATTTGGGGTCCAACAGAGAGTGAAAGACTTAAGATAACAGAGATGTTAGAGAATAATGAGGAAAATGAAGCATTTAATATGTCTCTTTTCATACAAGTATCGGCAGGGGGCAATCATTCTGTCGGTATCACGATAGATGGAGAACTTGTTAGTTGGGGTGGAGATGATTATAGACAGATTGTTGATACTCCAAATGGTAACGATTTTGTGAAAGTCTCTGCTGGACTAAGATTCTCAGTTGCCTTGCGTAATGATGGTACTTTAGTCTCCTGGGGCGATGATCGTAGCAGACAAGTGAAGGATACCCCCAGAGGTTCAGATTTTGTACAGATTTCTGCTGGATCTAATACAGCAGGAGCTCTTAGTAGAGATGGTACTATAGTGATATGGGGTAAGGATCATACAGCAAGATCAAGCACAGTATTATATGGTGAAGATCGTTTCAGATTACTGAACGAAAAACCAGGAGGATCGAATTATAAATACATATCGATTGAAGATAAAACTGCGTTCGCTATCAAGAAAAATGGATATTTGGTTCGATGGGGTAAGAGTTGGGGGATGTTTGACCTACCCAATGGTAAATTCAGTCAGATATCTGGATCCATCAAAGGTTTTGCCGCTTCCATAAGAGAAGATGGAATTATAAAGGTTTTTGGATATAGTTGGATAGAAGCTACAAGACCAGCTTTATTCGTCCCTCCAAAAGGTAATGATTTCATTCAAATAGCTGTTTCAAACAAATCGATTGCAGCATTAAGACGTACCGGAAGAATAGAGGTTTTTGGTTATGATGATAACGATGTAAGGGTGACTAAAATACCATCATACAGCGATTTTATACAGATATCTGGCAGATATCAGCATTTTGTCGCCCTCAGAAAGAATGGAATTATTGTTTCGTGGGGTAACGATGATTTTAATCAAGTCTCTTTTACTCCAATATATAGTTATCATTAATAGAGCGAAAGAGATTAATGGGTCTTGGAGATGATACGTGACGAGTTTTAAAAGAAATCCAAATCATCGTCTGTAAGTAGGATCCCAAGCACTATTCCAATAGTTATCTATTATCTCAAGTGTCATTACTTTCAAACTTACATATTTGTTATGGTCAAAATCGTAGAAATATCAAGTAGCTATTCGCTTGCAGACATATACTTACATAGCACAGATCTAAAACATGCTTGCGGATATTATAAGATTGACACATGATTACACTTGTAAATGTGATATGAGTGTGTTTGAACTTCCTAAAGAGTTTTAAATATCATTCAAATGCCATCTAAAAATGGCATTCATGGCTGCTGGTATGCTAATACCAGAGAATGGTATTACTTCGCATGATGATAATGAATCTCACACTGATCATGATGGATGTGAGACCTATTCTAAGGATGATGTAAGAAAGATAAGAACCATCTATATCATCTTTACCATTATCTGGATCATACTGATATTTATTTTAGACATCCCCCGAAAGAGTTTTCTGATACTAGTATTATTGACAGTTCCAGTTATACTAGCGCTAGTAGCTTACAATAATGTACCTTACATGCACAAGGAATGTGAGAATCTCGCTCTTAAGACTAACACAGTTACAATCATGATCGTGAGCGCCGCGATCATTAGTCAATGGAAGCCATTTGGAGGACAAGAGGTCAATAAGCATCAGTTCTACAAGCTTCTAACAGCAGCATTCATAATATTGATGCTTTCTGTGCTCGATGTGTGGGTACCTGAGGCGGATCGAACCGTGGTAATTCATGCCAAGGTATCTCTTCAGGGAATTGCTATCGTAATACTCATCATAGCAATATATTCGTTTTTCGAAGAGATAACAGGAAAGCAGGGGTATTAACCATAATATTTTAAAACAATAATATAGCTAGTATTCTGTCTTGACTTATTCCCTATTAGATTAACTTCCCCACCCGTTTTAAATATCACCGGAACACAGTATCACTAATATTATATAACCTTCATTGAGACTTACTAAGCTTAGCAAGCTCACTGGCTAGATTATCTAACTCGTCATGATCAACAAGTACTCTCTTAATATTCTCAGCTGTGACACTCTCTTCATTCATCTTGTTAAATCCCATTCTTGTTCCAATTAATGCAGAAAAAATCGCTCCATTTGTGTCAGTATCTCCACCTTGCATGATAACCCAATCAATACTTTCACTATAAGATTTATTCATCATAAGAGCATAATACGTACAATATAGAGCATGTCTCCACCATCCTTTAGTCTTACCAGTAACGTCCCTAATCTGTGAATTCCTGACCGCCTCGAGTACATCACTGACTTCTTTGGTCTCAGCCATCTCAATAGCTCGAGCTAAAACTTCTTCTGGTGTTTTATCAACATCTCTGATACTTTTGATGTAGACTCTGCTTGCATCGATACACACCTCAGTCGGATTCGTCAACCAACAGTCAGACTCCGCCACTTCCATCCAATTATCAAGCGCTGCGATAGGGGAACACCTCATTAAGAATCCGTTCCCTTCAGAGATAACTTTATCCATCATCCTCTTGTGGCGATTTCTGTATCCTCTAATTGTCTTGAGACCTTTGAATAGATTTCGAGTATTCTTACCCATTGATTTGTTAGTTCTAGCAAATTCAAGATATGACAAGATAACATTATTTTCATTATATCCTTCCATTGAGACTATCGACCCTGCTAAGGAAAGCGTCATTGCAGTATCATCGGTTGTAGATCCAACATCTTCTACTCTGAGACCATGATAACGAGTGTGTATCTCAATGGGAAGATGAATAAGTCCTGTGTACTTATTCATCTGAACCGGCATATGCTCATGGGGCGCTCCTAAGCTATCAGCGATAGCGACCCCATAGAGCATACCCTTAATTCTATCAGCATTCAACATTGTCACGTTTGCATATCACATATCCACGAACACATATATCATTTTGAAAAATAACTTAAACAATTGAAAAAATATAGTAAATGGTACACATTTGACAAGAGACACATTTGGGAAGAGATGGTCAACTTATGTGATGTTAAAGATTGTGATAATGAGGCCAAATATGATATCAAACAATTTCCAGTAACTAGATGTAAGGAACATAAGATTAACGGCATGGTAGTAAAATCAAAATGGTACTGTGTTCATAATAAGGATTCTGGAAGATGTGATGAATGTAGAAAGTACTCTATATTTGATCAGTTTTGACGAATCGATAAAATTGACATAATATAAACTTAATACCTTCAAGGCTCAAAGTAATGGATGAAAAGATTGATCGTGAGACTCTATCATCGAAGTTCATATTGCATGCTAATTATTATGTCAAGACTCTGATCTCCCTCTATAAACTTAGACCAGATACTTTCGTCATTCCAACTAGAACAATTATAACTAGATGGCACGCATTCACAGAAAAAGGTTTAACTATAATTACACTTAACGAAAAAGATGTTGTAGGACGTATGAAAATCATTCCTAATGCACAGATAATTCCATTCTTGATTCAATTTAGTGGCGAAAACTACTTCACAATCATTAACATGGTGGATATGAATGTTTACTCTCTTAGAAAGACGATGTATGGTAAATTTAGAATGTTCTTTATAAGAAGAAGAGGTACCTTATGCGAAAAGATAGCCTTTGATATTTCAACTTCTCCCATAATTGAAATGTTAGTTCGTGTTCATGGTATTAATAAGCATGCATGCAATTTCTGTTACGTCAGCTCAACAATCATACTACAGAAATGTTCAAATTGTATATCAACATATTACTGTTCTAAACTATGTCAGAAGAAAGATTGGTATGTGCACAGAATGTTTTGTGGAATGAATAGTCGTCTAGTGATCTGACTGGTTTAAAATTGATATCAGATCTACTCATCTTAATGATGGACAAAATGGACGAAGATCTAAAGGACAACCATATTGAATTCATGATGCATGTTACTGCCTGTATTATGGATATTATCTGTTGGTATAAATTCAAACCTTCTCTCTTTATCATCACTGAAGAACAAAAGGATTTCATATGGTACAGTATCATAAATAGTCGCTTAGCTATCTCTACGATAAAACATGTTGAGGTAATAAATTGTACGAACACTTATGATGATGATGATCAATTAATTCCCATCTTAATCAAGTTTAATGATGTTGATTACTTTAGTATCATTAAGATGGGTAATATAGACATTAAGTTCTTGGAACTATATGATGCACCAATGAAGGTATACCTAACAAAACTAATATGTAACAAACGTTTTGGATTAACCTTTGACATTCCAACATCTACCATCATTAATATGTTGAAATGTATGCCAAACATGCATAAATACATATGCGCCTACTGTTTCACAAAAACGAGAATCAAATTAGAGAAATGTGCAAGATGTTTAGCGATTTACTATTGTTCTAGATTATGTCAGGGTAGAGATTGGAAAGAACACATGAAAACATGCAAAAAATACCATAGGTAGAGAGTTTTTAAAAATAGTTAAGAAATATCATGAACATGAGGTAGTAAGTGGATGATTTTTTTAGCTGTATATCAGATTAAATATCAGTGATTATTTTCAAAATTATATATCTACACTTCTAAAATGAATTCTAATAGAACTATTGAAGAACTGCGAAAACTTTTCGGAACTAATAATATATCTACTTTAGGATCTGATGTTATCGCTAAATATTTTGATGAGATTTCAGTTGGAGAGGTGGAGAGATTATGTAGAGTAAATAGACAGTTCAACGAAGTTTGCAAGAAAGAATCAATGTGGAAAAGAAAAGTCGAAAACGATTACGGTATCGATAAAATGTATGAATCCACGTGGAGGAAAACAGCACAGTTACTCTTTAACGCTAACATGATTAATCTCAATGAAATTTGGCTTGAAGGCAAAACGTACGGAGATTTATTTTATGAAGGTTTAGAGAGTGAGAGTGATAATTACTTTAAAGATCTTTTCGATGAACACAAAATTCAAAAAGTTGTATTTCCTCCCAACACAACAGATATCGAAGTAGCGAAAAGATTCATTATAGATTCTTTTGCTAGCTCAAGGAGTCGAGGACTTACAAAGAGTCGAAGACTTAGAAGTAGAGGAAGAATAGCCACAGATCCTTATGAAGAATTTAACACAAAATATCCCGGAATTATGAGAGATTTAGAAAATCAAGTGTATTTAATGACAAGAGAACTTTCTGTTATCACCCTTGCTGTCGCTGAAATTAGAGGAATATATTCAGGACCATTTACTCCATCTCGTGGACTTGGATTATCATCATTGACAGCTGTATATAATCAAGTTACATCACATGGATATCAACCTAATCTCATAAGAGTATCGGCTAAACAGAGAGAAATTTCTAAGAAAATAGCTAGACTAATTGATCCGATGTTTTATGTAATGACATATAGCACCATGCTTTCTAAAGAATTAACAATTTTGATGAATAACGTTTAAGTGAAACTAGTATACTCACCTTTGTTTTATACTTCAGAACTATCTGTTCATCTAAAATCGGCATTTTCTTGTTATTGTGGTGGGAAGGAGAAACAGAGTAGAATATGTGGATGGGTATGATAATAGGGATGAGGCTTTCGAGTGGAACTAGTTATAGACAATGAATGACATATGTGAAACAGGTTGGAGAATGTGTATAGTAAGATTATTGAGATGAGTATGTTAGGTTGAGTTAATGAGATAGGTGAAGTTAGGGGCACTAAAAAGAAATACTTTGGCTTTGAGAGGCTCTTATCGTTCGTAGATGAGTTTTAAGATTCTGGAAGCAGAAGACTCACAGTGATTTCATTCTATAGTAATGAAATATCTTAATGACATCTCCATCAACGAGTATAGTATCAACATCATAAAGATTTCCGATGTGAGATTCATAGAAATCTTCTGATTCTGCAATGACATCAGATTCACTTCCCGAGAGAAGAACTCCTGAGAGATTGATGGGTGGTTCGACATTGGAAAATTCTTCAATCGTAGATTTGATACCTGCAAGAATCTTCTTAATGCCATTATATTCATTGCCACCAGGGAGACATTTTGTGTTAATTTTACCACCTATCTTTCCGACAGCGAGAATGAGAGTTTTTCCCATATCATATCTGTACAGAGAAAGCGGCTCAAAGGTTTCATCAAACAGATTTGACAACAGTAAGATGTACTTGGGGTTAGAAAGACTTTTCTTGTTGAAATCTCCCATTCTTAATTTACCTGTCATGAATGGATTTATAAATAACATCAATTTCAAGATTTTGAACACTGGAGCAATGATTCGTGCAACTACCAATGTTTTGAGTTTGACAACTTATCATAAAATCAGACCCAAACTCTTCATCGTACCACCTAAAGGAAAATATAACTGAATGGTACATCTTTATAGAAGATAGATTAAAAATAGTTACGTTGAATGATAATGAGATCATGGGACGCATAAACCTTAGAGATGACGAGAAAAAGATTCCATTCTTATTTGTATATGAAGGTATGAAATATTTAATGTATTCTTTGTTAGAAAGAGGGATAGAATATATGAAAGAGTAAAAGTTCCTATTCCAATATCTTCTATAATTGAGATATTAGAAAAGGTAAAAATATTAATGTCATAAAACTCGAAAGAGTCCAAGATTATGAACTAGAAAGAGTCATGTCAATTTTTTTAAAATTGATAATATAAGAGTCTTGATAACGAGGAACTAAAATACGCGCTATGGAGTTCAAAAAGTATCCACATATGAATTCCAAGGATTTCGTCAAAAAGATTAAGAGGAATGCGCCGGTAGATGAAAAATTTGTGGTGCAAGAGAAGATTCATGGTTCTAACTTCAGCTTCTGGTCAGATGAGAAAGAAACTTTACCAGGAAGAAGGAGTTCTTTTCTCAAGCAGGAAGAGAACTTTTACAACTATCAAATAGTATTTGATAAATATCACGAGAATATGCGTCAACTATTCAAGAGTTTTGATAACGCAAAAGTTGTAGTAGTTTGTGGTGAATTATACGGAGGAGTGTATCCAGGAATGAAAACACCAGTTGCAGCCCTTGTTCAGCATGAAGTCTTATACTGTCCACATAATGATTTTATTGTCTTTGATATGAAGGTGGATGATAACTATCTATCTCCACATGAAGTCAATAAGTTATGTGATAAGCATAATATTCCTAGATTGAAGATTCTTTTTGAAGGATCGTTAGATGATTGTATGAAATATCCAAATGATTTCACATCTCTCATAAGTGACATGCATGGACTCCCTAAGATAGATGAAATTAATATCTGTGAAGGTACTGTTATCAAACCAGTTATTCCCAGAACAATGCATAATGGGAGTAGAGTTATCCTGAAGAATAAGAACAAAAAGTTCAGTGAAGTAAAAGAAAGAGTAAATAAAGCCAAATCTAGTGAAATAGACAATGTTATATCGATAATGGATTCTTATGTAACAAAGAACAGATTGAAAAATGTTCTATCCAAGGTTGGTCTTATAGGTCGTGATGAAAACTCTTATGAATACTTTAATTCATTGAAATACGAATTGATGAGGGATGTCGTGAGAAAATTCAAAGAAAAGGATGATTTTTTGAACCTTCGCGAAATCTACAAACCAAATAAGGGACAAATTCACGACGAAATCTGGAACTCTGTGAAGAAGATGGTAGACGAATACGAAATCATAGTTTCTTGAACCCAAAGTTAACAGTTAAACAAAGAATAAAAGTGTATACTTCATATTTTAAAACACTCACATATATACAATATCAAAAATCAATCTACAATACTGTCTATGAATGATAAAAGAGCAATATAGATAAAAATGATATAATATGTTTAGATATCTAATGAAGAGAAAATATGAAGTGTGATTGTAATGCGCTGGAAATCATCACTGAAGATGGAAAAGAACACAAAGAAAAACTCATTGAACTGTACAATATTCTTATTCAGAGAGTATTCAAATATTGTTTGGATTGTGTTATTAAACCTAGTCCAGGTTGGATCTGGGATGATCTTTCTCGAATTGCATTGACTGAAGGATTGGCAAATACACCTGTGTTAAAGTTTATTGAGAAAAAGAAAATTTCCAAAATTTACAAAGCAGAAGATCTCAGAGCGGCTGCCAGAGTAGGTAATCTCACTAGTGTTTGTTATATAGTTGATTACGGATTTGATGCCACTAGCAGACACGATTCTGATTGGAGAGATTATCTAAGTTATGGAACTCTAGTGGAAAGGATGTGGAAAGGTTTATTGAAAATAGCACCAGATAATGATGATTTGCATGAATATTTACATTTAATGATAAATATATGTAAAATGGATGCAGATATTGAGTTTCTGAGAAATAAAGAGACTGCAACATCATACAGGGGCGGAATTCAAACTCTTAAAGTGATTCTTGAAGAAAGGAAAACAGTTCTTATAGACATAGTTAATAAGAGACGAGAACAAGCTGATTCTAAACGTATGCAAGGAATCCTTTAAAAGTCATACATTTTCAATTGGTATTTATTCTACTGTTGTTTGATCTCATATTTTATTATTTTGTCATACATTATTCACTCAGTAACTTTTTAATTCTGAAGGATCGATAAATAACAACACTCCTAAACTTTCTCCACTATCCTCAGCTTTAACATCTACTATCTCAAGGACATCATGTGGAATCTTGACAGCAATAGATTTTCTTTGATCTTTCAATTTAACATCCCACACGGTAGCGTATCTACCTGTACCTAATACTCCTATTATGTCTATTAAATCATCATCATCATTCTTGGGTCTGAGATAGTGTCGACCACTAAGGCTCTCTTATCGAATCGTTTGATAACATTTAAACTTCTCCTTCTCATGGTAATAGAAGGATCTAGACGAGACATCTTATTTTAGTATTGACAAGAACATATTTAGTAAAGTGTGCGACATTGAGATATAGAATGTAATATCCAAGAATCAACAAAAATGATGAATTCTAATATTAGAAGAACAGATTGAAATCTCCCATGGCAGAAAATATCTTAAGTAGTAGAGGGAAACATGCGAAACTTCGCATCGAGAGTATAATAGCTATCGTAGCTGCAACAAGGAGATCTTCCAACAGGGTAAAAAATTGCGATGTTATTGTCCGCAACACTCTCCTCGTGGACAGAATGTGTACTTTCATCGATGCTTCATTTACCCTCCTGGGTTGTTTTATCAACAGTGTAAACGAGGATTTAGAAGAAAAAGACCAAATTCCACGAGAGAAGATCGACAAATGGCTTAACCTAATAGCACAAATCGACCAAGAGTGGACTGATGATATGACCTCTTTGATCGATTACATTCAACAGCCAATGTTTTCTCCCGATCACCCAAGAGGGGTCAAATTAATGCAAAAATCCAAACAGAACTTCAGCAAAAAGGTAGATTGTTTGGAAGAGTGATATATGACCAGATATTCCATGAGAATTTTAAAAGTATTCATAATTTAACTTTGGGAAAACCTACAGTATTTAATAATCAGTCCACTAATCTTTACTCTGACAGTTCAGTGTCGTTACGCAAAGTTATAGAAGCTATCTCAGAAACACCTAGTTTTTTTTTGCATCTGTCGAGATCGAAGAAGGTACTTTCTATATTGATGAAGGCGTTATCTGGATAGCACACAATCGATGGAAGAACGAGAAAATTATGATTTTGGACGTGGGTACCGGTCAATGTCCTCAGAAATCCATAAACCCTAGTAATCACTGGGGTATGGTAAATTGGTGGATATAATATTGTGAGCTTCGGATGAATTTCCCTTATTGTAGTTTTATACTTTTAAACATCGATATTATCGTAATGTTTCATCTTAATTGTAATATTGTCACCTTCTATGGTTATAACATTTGTCCATCCCCATCCATTCTTTTCGCAGATGTTAATCATTCCATTATCTATCATTAGTTCAATGATTTTATCTGTGCTCAACTTGGTGATATCTTTTTTGGATACTATTTCATTCTTATATTCTTGATATGCATATTCTCTAAATTTATCTTCACCGATTTTAATCGTAGAAGCATAATCGTTGTAGTTATATTTGGAACATGCAGAGTTTATGATGTAGATCATCTTTGTTTAATGATAAATCAGTGATAAATAATGATAAATCAATTTTGATTATGCAAGATAATAGCTAAAAGGTGTTATGTAAATTAACAAAATCATTCATTCCGCATGTTGAAAGTTCTGTCATTGTAACCACACTTGCTGATCAGAAGAAAACTCTTACTGCTTTAAAAACTCTTACTGTTTTAAAAACTCTTACTGCTTTAAAAAGTCTTATTGTCTTGCTTGAATTTTAACAAAAATGATATTAATTGAAGAGTGTACGAGAAGACCCAAAATCACTATGAACTTCAACAAATTAAGTCTCTCCAAGCTTAACGTATGCGCATTCTCTTACACTCCAAAGTCCTTGTCAACATCTCTTTAAAAATGATATTGTTCAACTTAATGTTACGATCTTAAAATGAATACCGATAGAAGTGTTGAAGATCTACTTGAGTTGTTCGAAGTTCAAAACATATCACAACTTGGATCAGATGTTATACGTAAACTCTTCGATGATTTATCATATAAAGAGGTAATGAAACTTTGCAGAGTGAGTAAACAGTTCAATGTAGTATGCAATAAAGAACCAATGTGGAAACAGAAGGTAAAGAACGATTATGGAATAGAGAAAAAAATATGGTTCAACTTGGAAAGAAACAGCTCGTTTACTATTTGAGTCCAACATGATAAATCTTAATGCTCATTGGGTTAATGGAAAAACATACAGAGAGCTTTTTGAAGAAGGTTTAGAAAGTAAGAGTAATAACTACTTTCGTGATCTATATCATAGTTTTAGTTATGATATATTGCCAATAATATTCCCTGATTATGTTCATGATATCGAATCTGCTAAAGAGTATCTAATTAATGATCCTGAAACATTAATAACATGGGTTTATATGCGTAATTCGTCTGAAGATAGAAAGGAAGAAGCTCTTGTTCGATTTAATCAGGAGAATAATTATATACTTTATGATGAAAAAATGATTGAGTTGCAGGTAACTACGATGACTAGGGAATTCTCTGTAGTGGCTCTCGCTGTCTCTGAGATCAAGGGAAAACAAGTGAATAGTGATTTTGGTCTAGCACAGATAGTTTCAGAGAGATCAGGACAATATTCTCACGACATGAATTGGAAATTTTATTTTCCAGATATCTATTCAGATGAACATCAGAATGAAATGAATAGAAGATTATCTAAATTTATTGATCCTATGCTTTATCTTATTACTTACTGCTTAATGAGTAGGAAAAATTTATCATTCATCGATATATGGTAATAAAAATGATATTAATTCATGGATAAGTAAACACACTTAAAATGAATAAAGATTCCTATTTTGTGAAAATTGTGTCATCTATCTCTTACTATGCTAAGTTTGATGAGACTACAGTACTGCTTCAAAAGACGGTGATAAGAACATAATCTCTCATGCATATCTTACAAAAAAAATTGATGTATACTAATTGTGTAATTCTGTATGCATCAAATGGGTGCCAAACTACCATCGAGGGATCTGATAGAGAAAATCCTACTATACTTCCCCATCAAAGAGATACCCTCTTACTTCAAGGTGAGCTCACATTTCAACATCAATGTCAATTGGAAAACACTTGTCCGGAGAGACTTCGGCGTAACCAGAAGGTACTGTGACACATGGAAAGATACTGCCATACTATTGGTACAATGCAACATGATCAACCTTAATAAGAAATGGATAGATGGGAGGACGTATCGCGAGCTATACTTCGACAGTATCCTCACCTCAACCTTCTTCATCGACATCCAAAAGGAACACAGCATTAAAGACTTCTTCGTCAAAGAGAGCATCACAAACCTCGACGAATTCATGACTTATACGGAAAACTTAAATGATCCTCTATTCACTTACGGATTTTATCATGAAGCCATTAGAGACGATGGAAAGTACATCAAAAAGCATCTACGTTTCATGACGAGAGAGTATAATGTGATACATCATGCTCAACGTCAGTATATGCATTCTCTTAATCGAACACCTCCAATTGCCTATATACTATGTTATAGTGTCATACCTTATAATAGGCTTCGTAACATGAAAACATGGGAATACTTTGATCTTAATATAGAAGTTAATAACAGAAGGCGAACCGCCTTCTTCTCTCGGTCGTTTGAAAGAATCATGTTGACGCGATCTGACAGATGGGAGAAAGATAATGATAAGAGGAAGAAAGTGAGAATTGAATATGACATATACCCTACCATATGTCACGATAAGAATGTATATGGTAGCTACAAACTCATCAATCCTATTAAAGAGCTTAGGATTAATGTGAAAGAAGATATGTACAGAAAGATAGTGAAGAATAACTATGGTATAGATATCATGTATGGGGATACCTGGAAGGATACATCTCACTTCTTTCATTGCGTGGACATGATTAATCTTAATAAGAGATGGATAGATGGGAGAACATATCGTGAGATTCTAGACGTGGGTGAGATATGCAAGGAGTCAGGATATGTATTCCCAGATCATGTTACTGATATCGCATCAGCTCGGAAGTTCGTGAAATATGCATATGCATATGAATGTGATAATGACATCTACAAATATTTTGCATCAGTGTATAATGTAAAGATATCCTCTGGTGAGAAAGCTTTCAAAGATCACTTGCGAAGAGTGACTCGTGAATATGTAATTATATGTCTCACCATCAGAGATATGAAGAATGATCTCAAAAAGGTTAACTACGGTGGGAATCAGAAGATACTTAATAAGATTAAGGCTATATTCACTGACTCTATTACTATCATCACAAACTACACTCTAATGCCAATAGATGATCTACCTGATCTATTTCACTGTGGCTAATATCTTAGTATGTGATATTATTAAAAGCTCAACCTGTTGTGACTACTAATAATATCACCCTGATACATCTTATTAGTCACAATGTGAGAGTTTTAAAGATGATATCACAAATTCACTAAATGTCTCAATGTATGAGGTAGAAGCCTTATGATGTATTCTTCTATATCATATATCTTAATATGATATGGTACTGTCAACAAAAATATATTCCTAGCTCATTACATCTTTTCTCTTCCAGACATCACTCTTAAAAGTAGTATTACATTAAGACGTTACTTTATCTACAATTGCTTCCCACCTGATTGGATTACCTGATGAATCTCTACCAGATGTTATTCGTTTACCATTGATTACAGAACTAATACGACTAGCACCAGTTAATCTACAAGCTTCTACCCCCGAGGTAAAATCTTTATGAGTTCCATCTTTATATAAAGCTCGTACAGGTTTACAACTCTTATTCATACCATTAATAGTGGTAGTTTTACTGTTCTCAGATTGAGTAGCCCATTCAAGATTGCATGCTCTATTGTCATCACCTTTGCTCTTCTTGTGACTGACTTGATGATTAGGTGTTGGTTTTGGTCCATGAAAGAGAGTACATATTAGGATATGTACTCTGTATGTTTTACTATCGATACCAATATACTTATATCCATTAGAACATTTAGTACCTTTAGAGATACGTCCATCTAGAAGTAAGATATCACCGTTTTCTGATCCTTCAAATGGAGGCATATCTGGGAACTCTTTGGTTGATGATATCCACTCAATGTCACCATAATCACTCTTATTCTCATATCTCCATAGATATCCAATATGACGTCGTTCTTTCTGACATACTTTATTCATGGTATAATTTTCTACATTATTCTTTTTAGCAGCTTCTACAGCACTCTTGTATTTCTCGATAACATCTCCAGTCTTCGAGCATATCTTCAAAACGGTCTTGCCTATGTAAGTCTTAGATACTATTCTATTCTTAGACTGCTCGCTTTTGATGGTAGGTCTTAGATTACAACATATTCGATTGTTATCTCTAACTCTATCAATGTGATCTACAGTGATACCTCTATTATCATTGTCGATAGGAAGACCATAAAATATGATACCTTGGAAAGTGTGCATACCTTTCAGAATGTGTTTACCATCATTGTTAATTAATGTGAACGATCTATAACTACCAGTTATTTTGGTTCCCTCTAAGTACTTATGAGATCTATAACTATAGATTTGACCTACAGTACTGATGTCATAATAGTCACAGATTTGTCTCATACTAGCCCATTCAACAGGTTTACCACATCTATCACATTTCTCTTCAGAATGCTCGATACGAATTATCTCTTTCTTAGAATGTTTACCACAAAGACCATCTTCAATCTCAACATTAACATGACATCTCTTACCTTTATTAGAACCACGTCTTATTGTAGCTACACATTGAAACTTCTTTTCCTCTGGTTTTGTGATTGAACTTTTACCGCCATGTTTATTGCACCGTTTATCAGTTTTCATTCTCTTCTTACATGTAGATCCATCTGGATTAGAGCCTCCACAGAGGAAATATTGATCGGGGTCATGTCGCCAGCACAAACCACTTTCGTGGATAGTATGAGTTTTGCATTGTTTACGAGCATCAGTATTGCTTTTACATCTAGACATTTTTCTCTTTTTACAGATAGAGAGGCGATTCATATTAGATCAATTTGAAAGCTCGATATATTCAATTAAGAAGGATTGAGAATGAGCATGAATGTCAATTACTACTTTGGCATGATCTAGATCAATTGCAGCTTTTAAAGGCGACATCATATCTAAATAAGATGCCTTAATGTGTGAGGTAGAAGTCTTATGATGTATTCTTCGATATCACATATCTTAATGTGATACGGAACTGTCAGCAAATAGATTCCTAGCTCGTTACATCTATCTCTCTTCCATTGGTCGCGCTGCAGTTGACTCTTAAAATCTTCCACAGAGAAGTTTGGAAACGACGGATGCTTATAGTGCTGTCTTCCGTTGTACTCTATAGCTAGCTTCAACTCTTCATTATAACAATCGAGCTCAAGATTCCTGCCTGTAAGAGGCGATTTGAGGAAGGAAGGTCTTACTCTGTCGAATCGCCTGTTGAACAGCTTCTCTAACACACGAACACACTCTGTCTCCCCTCGAGATCTCTTTATCTTCTTCCTAGGAGGAAGAATCTCTTCCATTATCACACAGACACTTTCACTATCAACTAATCTGCTCCTTGCAACCTCAATAACACTTTCACTTGATCTGTTCTTCGCAACCTCAATAACACTTTCATCATAAGTTGATATGCTCCTCTCATCCTTAATAACACTTTCAGTGATATAATCATGGTACTCATCTACCGTGCAAGCATCTGAAGGTTCATTGATAGAACACTTATTCTTGCATCTCTCTGGATGTTTAACTGAGCAAGTAATACCTACGAACTCATGATCTTTACCTCCATAGAATATCCACAGAAAGAATAGTGTTATGAACAGTACTATTATGATGATATAATAGTATTTGTAGAGTATAGATCTCATTTGAACTCTTTTAATAAAGAACTAGAGAAGATTTGAATACTTCTGAAGTAATAACTCTATACATATGAGATAATAATTGTATAGATAGTGATCATTATCAAATACTCTTCATACATGGCACTGTCAGACACAAAGCCATTTTAGGTTACTCAATATGAAACTAGAGCTAATTTATCAGCTGAGAATGAACTAAATTGCATTACGTATAACATTGGATCCATCATTCCTCGCAAAAACTCATATGATGGT
>SDBS01001472.1_pt1 | contig 23814 bp, 27 predicted proteins | sample 2277091 | NCBI WGS metagenome assembly SDBS01 (sample SAMN10404972, study PRJNA504765) | marine sediment metagenome | isolation source: marine sediment core GS10_PC15, 163 cmbsf | place: Arctic Ocean: Southern Knipovich Ridge | collected 2010
CTTGGCGAAGTGTTCAATATCGCAGACATAGCGAGGCTGAAGCTCTATGTGGCTCCTCATTGGTACACAATGTCGTATCCCGAAAAGCATCTGGAGACAAGCCGAAGCAGCCAGTTCTTTATGTTTCAGGACAGCCAAACAGGTGGTGGTGGCTGCCGTATTGCCTTTGCGCTAACAGAGCCGCTTCCTCTGCACGAAAACAACGCCAAGGACCTTTCTGGCCTAGCCTGGATATCGCGTCATGGTGGTTATCCCCAAGCAGACATCACCACTGAGGTGGCTCAGCTGTTCGATATGACAGGCTGCAAGCCATACAACGGAACGAAGCGCAATCCATATTTATACGGTTAGCCTAGTGGCTCGCGCTGTGCCCAACAGCGCAAAGGATAGTGCAATGCCAAGGTATATCCGTAAACCATTCAGGGGCTCAGTAGCCTACGAATGGCAAGTAATGGGCTTGGTTCTTCAGGTCCTATATCCACACTCATCCATGTACCCATCACGCAAGAAGTGGAAAGTGCGATTGTCATGGGACAGCTACTGGACAGGGCGAGAAACAATAAGCCCATTAGCCAAGCTGTGTGTGTGGCTATCTACTAAGGGAGAGTTGTGGGAGAGCAGTCATGGAGAATGCTGCGAACACAACTACCGTATCGGCCCGCTCACCATAAGAAGTGGCGTTCATCCAGGGGTGAACTATTACGGGATCCTTCTGAGGGAACGCTCTTTGTGGTGGGGAATGGATTAGTGGCTGGTGCTGCCTAAGCACTGAAGGAAAGCTCGGTGTTCCTAACTCTTGACCTCCAATACACCCTCGCAGAGCTAGAGCGCGCAGGGATTGACGTCACAAGGAGAGCGGTTCTATATGCTCTCTTTGGTGTATCCATCTTTCACCGTGTATTCGCTCCCTTGGACTCGGAGGGACGATTGCGACTACTGACAGGAGGGCTTATGACAAAATGACAGTATGACAAATGGGGGCAACCAATTGAATAAACAGCGCCACGCCTAGCTGCTGCGTGGCGTTTTGTGTTTAAGCAGCCCTGAACCAGACCTAGAACAAAGAATAAGGAGATCCAAAATGCTTAACCATGTAGAAGCCGTAAATAACGCCCTGGATATGTTGAGCGATTTAGGGAATGTCATATCAACTGCCTCTAAAGCAAGGGAAGATGAGGCGCTGTCAGTCCTCGAACAGGTGGAAGCTCTCAGGGACAAGATGTATGTCCTGGATGAGGCGGAAGAAACATTGAAATCCCTATTCGTGACCGAGGGACCAGCATACGACAAGATCGAAGATGCACGAGCCGCTTGCAAGGTGGCCTTGGGAATGTTTGCCGAATCCAGCGACTTCTCTGTTGCTACTGAGGCCAGGGCGAAGCGGAAGTTGGCTCAGGAAAAGCAAGCAACCCAACGCGCTGAGCAGAAAAAGCGTGATGCCGACAAAGCTGCTAAGCAGGCAAAGCGCATGACTGCCAATCTGGAACACTTCAACTCTCTGGTGAAAGACGGCGTGGAGATCCCACCCAAGATGGGCCGTGTACCCAAATTGGGGAAGAACGGTGAACCAGAAGAAGGCAAGTTTATCCAGGGCGTGGTCCGCGAGAGCTACACAATCCCACTGAGAAAATTAATAAGCGTCCGCACCAGCAAAGCGATAAATGCCTGGAGAGACGAACGGGCAACCGAGGATGACCCATACCCGGCAATCCCGCAAAAGGTAAAGCAGGGCTTCTTCATGGTAACCCTGAGTAAGGTGCTGCGCCAGAACGGTATTGATGCAGGACTGCTCAACGACAAGATGTTGGCTGAGTTCATCGCCAGCATAATCCGTGAAAGGATCGAATATCACGCAGCCCTGCGCTCCATTCAAGAGGCAGGGATTGATACCGCAAAGCTCGACAAGAACGAACTCCAAGAGCTCGTCAGTGCAAGGGTAGCAACCTCAGGCAAGAGTGTTGCACTAGATGACGCTGAGATCGCCGCCGGGAAAAAGGGAGGGGGGACAGTCACACAAGAGCAATACGAAAGTGACCAGGAGTTGCTTGCTGCAATGCAAAACGGCGAGCGTGACGCTAAGTTCGCAGGGGAATAGTGTCAACGCTCACCGCTATTCAAGAAGCTGCGGTAGCTGTCGAGAGGGTCGAATATGAAATGGCTGGACTAGGGCATCTCCCCGATCCCGCCATCATTGACCCCGTAATAGACCGCGAGCTTCAAATCACAAGGGCCATTATAGGCAATCTTGTTGCTCTTGGTAGGGTTGACCCCGAGATGGCCTTTGATGACTTAGAGACCCTAACCCCTAGCGGGATACGAGAAGAAGTGCATAGAAACAATAGATAGGAGAAATGCATGAGCCCTGAAAACAATAGCAACACTAACCCATTAGACACCACGGAGGAAGTAATGACAGAAACCACAAACGGTAACGGTAATGGCCAAATAGAACAGAAGTTGCTCGATTTAGAAGATCTGACCAAGGGCATGGAAATAAAACGAGAGTTTCAGTTCTCGGTAAATACCATCGCGGGTGAGGTTGTTGTGCCCGTCAAGATCACATCTTGGGCTGACAATCCAGACGGCATCAATGGTGTTGTTGTCGGGACTCCATCAGAGTGGGCACAACCCATCAGCGCGTACTATGAAGCAAAATCCGCGCTGGGCGCAGTGTCTAGCCTGCCCAATCACGAATTAGTTGATCCCGAAGGATTGATTATGTACAAGTCCTTCGAGGCATACGAGCGTGCGTACACCGGGAATCTGTTCGGATGGGCAGCGATGGGCTATGCGGGAGAGGTTGATGTTCCTGCGTTCTTCCCACGCGCTAATGGCAAAGATCCCGAGACCTTCACTTCTGCATGGGGTGAGTTGGTCAAAAACAATAACACGAAGGAGATCGGCTTCGTTGCTGTAAACACTCCCAAGGGTGGAACTGGCGGGAAACACTATCGTGATATTGATGACTGGAAGCGAGCGCAGAACGTGTACGCTAAGTGCCAGTCCACGATGAGGATATTCAATGAGGGTGGCGTCAACATCTTCTTGGGGGAAAGGCTGGCTAAAAAATATGCTAAGTACTTCCTGCTTCTATGGAATCTCCGTGAGGTGGATCCGGCAGCCGCTCAGCAGGTTTCCAGGCAGAACTATCGCCTGAGAATCACCAAGAATGGAATGAGGAAAGCAAGCCAGAAGGAATACAGCAAACTGGTAAAGGCTGAGAAAGAAGGAACCCCAATTGCACCAATCACCGAGATCGGTGGCAAGACCTTAGTGGAGGGACAGGTGTATAGCATCACCAACTTCCACGGAGTAGCCTTATCCAGCATTACGTTCTCGCTGCACGACAAGAATACTCAGGCTATCCTGACCGCTAACAAGGACCGCATCGAGAATGGTCGCCGCAAGCTGGTGGAAGTAGGTTTCTAAATAGTTGAATAATCAGGGGGTCGGGTCTTGCGTTGGCCCGATCCCCTTTATGTGTATCGGGCGCACAGATCATCCCGTGTGCGTACCGAACAGCGCCACAGGTCATGAACAGGACCCCCGCCAGGAGCAATAGGCGGGATCAGTCATAGGAGTGTCCCAATGGAACAAGCAAGACTGTACTTTGTAATAACCGCAGTATGGTTCGGATTATTGGCGATCATCACAGTTGTAGCCTTGACAGCGAGCGCGGTCCCATGAGTTGCCCGAATATGGTATTCACTGGTGTAGTTAAGAGAGATGGAAATCCCATCGAGGTGAGATGCGGAACAACATGGAACAGCGAGAAGCATCTTTGCCATGAGTATGATGAGAAAGCTTGTAGAAGACACCCTCAGGGCTGGAGATACTATCCTGGTGACACCTGCAAACACGGTACATATGTGGGCGGTTGTGGTATCGATCATATGTGTGGCCTTTGCGAGGCTGGAGATGACTAATTTCCGGTGTATGTTTGGGCTTGCCACGTTGATGATCTCATTTTTCTCGGCAGTCGGCATAGGAGTTCTACGCCAAGAGGGGCCGCCCCAACCTGTGTGTCTATGGGTACTTACATTACTCCCTTTCGGGCTACTTGCGCTGTTTGGATTCCTGAGACTGGTGGATCCTGGATGACCATAAATATTTGCCTTTGCGGTACACAGGCTGGTTATCCCCATGAGAAAGATTGTCCCTTTCCATATTTCGGGAACGATGAACGGATGATACAAAGGTGGAAAGACACCCAAGAAGCCAATATCGAGAGGGGTCGCTGGTACAAAGAACTGCTTGAGCATGAAGAAAAGCACCCATTGCCCAACCTTGAACCCTGTGGACATGGAGTAAACGACTAGGAGAACAACATTATGGCAATAGGATTGTTAGCTGGAGTTTACAAGGATCCCTACGGGGATTGTACAAATTGTGGACTGTCGAGTGTCTGTGACAACGTTGTGATTGTATGGGATAGTGGCCCACGTATTCATGAATCTGATGAAGATACACCTGCATTAAAGGTGGTGAAGCTGGGCAATAATTACAAGTGCCTTGTACCCCCATACAAACCGGATCATGGCAATGTTGGCTGGATGTTCGGCGGGAACTTCGCATGGACTAGCGATGACAGGTTCCCCAATCTGTATCCAATTCCAATCTACGATCGTCAGGAAACACCTGAGCAAAACATCGCTCATACCAGATAAACCGTTATCCACCCAAATACCGTGCGTAATTTCCCATAGGGAACCTACATTTTAGAGTGTTCATGTACAACGCGAAATAGCGTAGTGTCTACAGGCGCCAGTACTGGCTTGTCAAAGCCGGTGTCCCCAATAAGTTGGCTTTAGGCATCCCCCGATCAAACTCTAGCGCTCAAGTTTCGGCAAGTGATCAAACTTTAGCGCTCAAGTTTCGGCAAGTGATCAAACTTTAGCGCTCAAGTTGCCCCTAGTCGGCATTATGAGTCTAACATTAAGGGAGAATAAAAACTCTATCTGATAAAGTTTTTATCTCCCATTAATGTTTCATCATTAGAGTCCGGAGTCAGCTATGAAAATCGTTCGCAAGGCTTGTTACGGAGAGATATTGCTCGGGTTTGTCGTGTGCCTGGGTTTCCTGTGGTTCGTGCTGCACAGGTACATAAGCTTTTGGGACATTGCGACCATCGATATGGTGCTGTTTCTTGTAATTCTAGGTATAAGACGCTGGTTTGAGACCATTTACGAGCTGTCGTGGTGGCTAGACTAGCATGGACAACAAGGAAAAACGAGCCTTGAAGATGAAATATCGCTTGAAGATACTCGGAGCAGTCCTGATAGTGAACATTATGATCATGAGTTGCATATTGCTGTGTCAGTTCGGGGTCCCCTGGATCTCTATGACTTTACGATGGTGGCTATGGAGGCTCGTGTATTTCTTGCCATTTTGACAAACATGAATAACAGTACCCTGAGAGGAGTTCATAAATGGCACTAGAGATAGAAACAAAGATCAAGTACGTCGCTGAGATAAGATTCCAAGCAGGACAATCAGTATATCCAGGGAGCCTGTTCCATAGACGGGACTATTATGACAATGGTGAGCACGATGACTTTTATGGCATTGGGATAAACAAGGATCACTTCATGGATCTGAAGGAAGATGCTGTCCGCAAAGGCAAGCTTCGGTGAAACATCGTGAGGATGGCAACAATGGCCTCTAAGAACTTGTACCTTGTGTACTACTACGGACCCGAGCAAACCAGGGGCGGCCCTAGGAGAAGATACTTTCGGGCTGAGCATACAAGTGATCTACTGCTAAAAGCAAAAGAGGAAGTGCCCCCGGGTTGCAAGGTGACTAGTATTTATCTAAGCTTACGTAGAGATGATTCTGTTCTTGTGTGGGATCGCAAGAAAGGATATCGCGAGGTTGAGCATGGATAACCCTGAGAGGAGACCATGAATACACTCATCTGTCTATGTGAAGCCATGCCCGGCGAAGAGCACAGCATATATTGCCCCTTCCCGTGCTACGACAAGGACCACATGATATGGCAAAGGTGGAAAGTGCTCCGGGACAAGTCGATCCTGAAGCATGCCTATGTAATAGAGAGCAGCTATTATGCCTATGAGGAAGAAGAATTACCCCCTGAGAGAAGACCATAGATGGGAGACATAATCGTAACAGCGGTAGTCATAATTGTCTGTATAGGGCAACTACTCTACGGGGCAATCCAGGACATCAAGGAACCCAAGCATGGGTGGTGGCATTGATATCGTGAGGTTGAGCGTTGGTAATACCCCGTTCAGGGTCCCCCTGCGGGGGTTGTCGTTAGTGAAGTGTCCCCGTTGGTAGAGAGAAAGTAGAGAGAGATGAGAGGAGGGTCCCCTATTGGATAAGGCTCTTAGGTGGCTAGTGAGAATTGATGAGAATGATGGGTATTTCTTTGAGAATGATGGGTATTTGTCTATGTATGCTTTTGCTCAGGTTTCTCTGTATTTGAAGTCCGGCATGCCGTAGTTGGAGGAATAAACGAGATAGCAATTTTCGTAACGTATGAAGCCGGGAATGATTGAGCTACAAGGTCTCCCTCCGGGGCAGTAATCTCTGAGGATCCCTGTGGTAGAGAGAAGTAGAGAGAGATATGAGCAGGGTCCCTTTGTGAGAGGGCAGGTAAAGTGGCTAGTGAGAATTAGTGTGGATGGTATGTATTTGGGTGAGGAAGTGTTGTATTTCCTTATGCATAATTTGCTCAGGTTTCTCAATATTAGTTTCAGGAGACAATATGGACTACGACCGTGTGCGTGAAATTGCATTAGGGATTTTGCTGGCTCTCGTTATTGGGGGATCTGTTTATGGCATATATAGATTCGTAAACGCAATACTTATAGCATCGGGATATTATGACTCATCATGGTGACCAACAGGTCCCCCTTCGGGATTTGTAATGTCCCAGGGTCCCAGACATAGAATAAAAGTAGAGTGGAATAGGAATAGGGTCCCTGTTTGAATGGAGTAGTGAGGCTCTTAGTGAGATTTGGTGAGAATGATGGGTAAAAGGGTAAGAATGACGTGTGTTCTCTTATATGGGTTTTTGCTCAGGGTTCTCTATGAAGTCAAACTGGAACGCGTTCCAGTTTGAAGAATTGGATAGGATTTTGTAATGAATGCGTAATCCGGGCCATGACCGGTCTGGGTGATCGGCATCACCCGGAATACGCGATCGACATCACCGGAATACGCATAATGAACCTGTTACATGTGGGCTAGCAACCTGAGATTATCATAGGCAATAACAGGTTACAGGTTGCAAGAGAAAATTCCCTTGTTGTAGAAAAGTCCCAATTTGAATTGGGCAGGTACTTCCTTGTTAGATATCGTGAAAAGCATGGGTACTTGTAGGAAGGATGAGTGTGTTTATATATAGGGGTTCTCTCTCAGGAGTTCTAAGAGACAGCCTGGCAACACCGACAATCGTAGTTCCCTGAGCAGGTTCCCCACAATAGATCAGGAGACAACATGGACTATCATCGTGTTTTTGAAATTGCAACAGGGATTTTGATAGCCCTTGCTATTGGATGGGTTCTTCTAAAATATGGTTTGGGTTTTCTATATGTAGTAGTGATAGTGATGGGGTTTATATATGTTGTGTTTCTTATTCTCAGGATTCTGCGAGGATAACTCATTAACTCCGTCTGAAGGAGCTCCAGGCCTGGGAATACGTGTTGGGGCTTCATTTGCGGGAATGCGGGTCTGCGGGGATAGTTCTAGCCAGTTCTATAAACCCCCAAATAACACATATTTAGCACCTTTTTGAGAGATCAGCTATAGTTAGTCCCGCAACTCCCGCAATCCCGCTTGCACCTATTACCAGTTACTGTCATAGGTTACTGGTTGCTCATGAAGAGTATTGAGTAGGTCTTCATATATAGGGGTCTGCTCAGGATTTCCCGATCACTGATCACGTTCTCCGTCTGACGGAGTTTCTGAGAAAGCGCTTCAAGGTCAATAGAAATAAGGAGAAATTAAACATGACTAGCTTTGGATGTGCAATTGTTCTGTTCCTATTTGGATGGTGGATAGTAGTAGAGATATGGGATGAGATAAAAAAGAAAAAGAAATGACATCACTTCGCATCGGAAGTCTGAGCATAATTCTATATAAAGATTGGGCTCCATTTGAAATAGTAGAACCACGCTCCTATATCCATCCATATGAAACCTTTGTTCATTTAGGGTTTTTGACATTTGCATGGAAATGGGATATGACAAAAAGGAGAAAAAAATTGTCAGGCTTTGATGGCTTTCTCAATATTTGGAAAATCCATATATATTTCTTTAGGGTTCCTTCGTTTGGCTTGTCTGGACCGTTCTGGTTCTATGGAGCGCAATACCAAATGATAAATGTTGGATATTTTGGGATTGTTGTACCCATGGGATGGCTCAGGTGGGTAAGATAGCTGAACTCAGATCATTGGAGCTTGATTGGCATGATTCGGGAGTGGATCCAGTCCCAATCAATGCACATGTTTTGGTATTGAGGCCCAGTGATGAGAACAAACAAGAGCTTTTTTATGATGTTGGAGGGGCGCTCAAGGGCGGAAGTTTTTTGAGTCTTGTAAGACCCTGGCATGGACCCACTAAAGAAATCATATATTGGATTGCTATTCCTGACATTCCCACTTGTGATGACTGTGGACAACCTGCTGAGTTGGGTATAGTCATTGGAACCAGCATGAATGAGCGCTCTGTTTGTTCAGAATGTGCAAAACAATATTTGCCATGTAGTCAATGTCAAGACCTTGTTCATAAAGCAGGGCTTATACCGATAGCAGGCGAACATGGTGAAAGCATCCAGGTTTGTTATGAATGCTACGTATGGCTAGAACCATGACCATAGTAATTAATGTTTGGCTTGTAGCAGAAATATATGATGAGGATGATGAATCAAATAGTCATGACTACGATCTGGATATTATTTCAATAGCGGATGGCAATACTCCTGAGGAAGTTTTCTCAGAGCTTATTAGCAATATATCAAATGAACAAATTGTCGCAGATATAGAAGATCATCTTCCTGGGCATATTGAACAAATGAAAGAGAGAATTAGGCTCCAATGCCTAAAGTCATAATATTTGAAATCAGCGACAAAATAGATGAGGTTCTTGGAGCTGACAATAGTTTCAAAATCATTGACTTTGATATGTTGGACAGAGGTATATGTCCAAATTGCAACGGACAAGTTACTGGCGAATTTTGTCATTGTGAACGTTGCGGAGTAGATTGGTTCAATAATACCTACGAAGAAATTTATGAACAGATAAAGGGCTAATTTCAAATGGAAACTCGCGGCTTTAATATTGTGCAAAAAAGTCCAAGGCAACGGTTCAGTGAGTTAGTTTTGGTATGACAAAAAGTAACTAATATGCGAGATGCGTTGGCATAAACGCTTACCATATGGCGATTGTTGTCTGTTCAAGAAGAACCAACGATAGAGGGTGGCAGAAGAACCTGAGGCCGACGATGGGCAAGAACCGGAAGCCCCCGCACAAGAAGAAACAGAATAAATTGAAGCGGCATAAAACTCAATATGCTATCGTTTGCCCTGGCTGCTCAGGAAGCGGTTGGGGCAAGAACGGCGTATGTAAACTGTGTCATGGGAACAAATTTGTAATTGTGTAACTCTACCGCGGTAGAGTCCAAAAACCCGAAAATGATATGAAAAAGTATGAAAAAGGGTCGACTCTACCGGTAGAGTTCTAACAATTGGTTAATATTACAAATAAGACATAGAAAGGGAGTATTGTGTTTCACTCAATTACACTCGGAGGCAATTTGGTTCATGACCCTGAGAGATGCGCTATACCCAAATAGGGGATGCGGTTACTAATCTTTCGGTTGCCACAAATCGAACATATTAGGGGGTTGATGATTAGCATGTAAAAGAAACATTTAGGTTCCTAGTTTCAGTTTGGAGAAAGCAAGCTGAGGCTTGTAATGAATATTTGCACAAGGGCAGCAAGATTCATGTAATTGGAAGACTCAACGCTGATCCCGACACTGGTGGGCCACGTTTGTGGACAAGATCATAAATCCCGATACAAATAAGAAAAACTTAACCGTAAGTTCTTAGGAAGTTGTCCTCGAACCTGGTGCTTTCCGCACCACCTGCAAACAATAGCCACATGTACGTCCTTAAAGCATTAGGGACACAAACTGCGTTTAGCTAAGAGAGTCTTTCCAGCATCTACATAATATGATTATTCATGGGTACGCAGCAAGTTTTGACTGCTCTTTGGCCGAAAAGTCTCTCTTATATTTCCACCCTATTTTGTCTCACAGGCTCTGCGCCGCATTGACTTTGTCCGACAACGTATGAACCAGCTTGGTATGCTTCATAAAGTATCTTCGTTTCGGGCTAACGGCAGAACTTACCATCTTTCCGCTAGCCTTTGACATGTCTAATAACTAATGAAACGGTATATATTAGTATCCTAGTATCCTAGAATGCACAAGGGGTAGGTATGTATATTGATATCCTAGGTATATCTGCACAAGGGGTAGGTATGTATATTGGTATCCTAGGTCTATCTGCACAATCGTAGTCGGAGAAATGATGCTGAAGTAGGCGTAGCCCTTGGTGAGGTCAATTACCGACGAATGTGAATTGTTCTCCCCGGTATCGAGCTTCAGTGCGTCGACCCTTGTGAAGTCCGACAGGCGCACCCTGACCACATTGACAGGTTTAGTGTTGGTACCGAAGTAAGCATAACCATCGGTGGGATCAATCACCGCCGACATGAGATCGTTCTCCCCGCTGTTGAGGGTCAGGGCGCCGACCCGGGTGAAGTCCGACAGGCGCACCTTGACCACCACGCCCGGTGAATTGATAGTGCCGAAGTAGGCGTAGCCGCCGGCAGGGTCGATCACCGCCGATCTGAGATTGTGCTCCCGGGGTTTGAGGGTCAGGGTTCCCGCGTGGCTAAAGTCCGATAGACGCACTCTGACCACTTTACCAGGATTTGTGTTGGTGCCGAAGTAGACGTAGCCGCCGGCGGGGTCAATCACCGCCAAATGAAGTCTTCCCTCGTTGAGACTCAAGGTGTCAACCTTGGAGAAATCAGATAGGCGCACCTTGTCCACAGTGCTTTGGCCAGTGCTAGTAGATGTACTGAAGTATGCGTAGCCGCCGGCGGTGTCAATCGTCGCAGCGTGAACGTAAGCCCCTTCGCTGAGGTGAAGTTCCCCGGCCCGGGTGAAGTCCGACAGGCGCACCCTGACCACTTTGCCTGTGTAACCCCCTCCAGACCATACTAAAAAGTAAGCATAACCGCCGGCGGGGTCGATAACCGCCGTGTGAAGATAGACCTCCCCGGCGTCGAGTGTTAGGGTATCGACCCATGAGAAGTCCGAAAGGCGTACCTTGATCACTTTACCCCGTCCTGGGGAAGTAGCGGTGCCGAAGTAGGCGTAGCCTCCAGCGGGGTCGATCACGGCCGATTTGAGATTCTTCTCTCCTAGTCCGCCTTCGAGAGTCAGGGTGTCGACCCGCATGTCGGCCGATAAACTAACCTTAATAACTTTACCTGGGGAAGTATAGGTGCCGAAGTAGGCGTAGCCTCCTTTGGGGTCGATCACCGCCGATCTAAGATATCTCTCCCCGGTGTCGAGCGTCAGTGTTTCGACCCAGCTGAAGTCCGACAGACGCACCTTGACCACCATGCCCGGGGAAGTGATAGTGCCGAAGTAGGCATAGCCGCCGGCGGGGTCGATCACCGCCGAGTAGAGATCGTTCTCCCTCCTGTTGAGGGTCAGGGCGTCGACCCGGGTTAAGTCCGACAGGCGCACCTTGACCACCACGCCCGGGGAAGTGTCAGTGCCGAAGTAGGCATAGCCGCCGGCGGGGTCGATCACCGCTGATCTGAGATCGTTCTCCCCGGTGTCGAGTGCTAGGGTACCCGCATGGCTGAAATCCGAAAGTCGCACCTTGACCACCACGCCCGGTGAAGTGTCAGTGCCGAAGTAGGCATAGCCGCCGGCGGGGTTGATCACCGCCGATCTGAGATAGTTCTCCCCGGTGTCGAGCGTCAGTGTTTCGACCCAGCTGAAGTCCGATAGGCGCACCTTGATAACTTTTCCTGGCCTAGTACCAGTGCCGAAGTAGGCGTAGCCGCCGGCGGGGTCAATCACCGCTGCTTCCAGATAGTTCTCCCCGGTGTCGAGCGTTAGTGTTTCGACCCAGCTGAAGTCCGATAGGCGCACCTTGATAACTTTTCCTGGCGAAGTACCAGTGCCGAAGTAGGCGTAACCCCCGCTGGGATCAATCACCGCCGAGCGGAGGTTGCTTTCCCCATAGCTAAGAGTCAGGGTGTCAACTCTGCTGAAGTCCGACAAGCGAATCTTGACTACTTTACCAACTCTTGTGCCAGTGCCGAAGTAGGCATAGCCTCCTGTGGGGTCAATCACCGCTGAGAGAAGTTTTTGCTCCATACCATTAAGCTTCAAGCGTGCAGATACGGAAAAAACCGTACGGGATACCAGGGAAGGGGTGATTGGTTGGTCTCCCTTTGAAAATAGATTTGTTCCCTCTGCGAGGGGCGCGCTGAATCCGAGCAACGTTAGTATCATAGCAATCATTCCGAGTACAACCAGGTAGCGAATCAGTTTCGATAGTAAATGAGGTCGGGGCATATGATTCCTCCTCAGAATTCCATGCTTAGATTATTATTATCCGTTCACTAATTAACATCTCTCTATTAATTATCGCAAAATCCCATCATCGATAACTCGTGATTAACTAAAATTTGGTAGTGGACAATCAATCCTCCCTTAAATGTCAAATATCCTTTGTATGATCTGCCCCTCCTTAAAGAACATCCACTTTTGATCAGCAAAAGGGCATGATGTAAGGTGGAGTGATTGCTGCTGGGTGAATCATATTTCTAAGAATAACTACTAGTTATTAATTATATTTTATCTGAACTTATAGAAGTGTCAAGTTTTGTGTGCAATTTCGCTTGTCCACGGTCGGGATCGGCTCGCATTTAATAAGGACACGCGAGCAAGCTCGCTACCCCGCCCCCCGCATCGCTCCGTCACCATCGGTCGCTTGCTTCTCGCCACCGTGATTGTTTTATTGTGGGATAAATCACCCACCAACCCTACCCTTGGGTCACGATTCTTATCCCCGGCGGTCGCTGTGCCCTCACTGGTTTCCTCTACCGACCATTCTCTTGCGCTGGACAGGGCTGATCGCCTCTCAGGGCTTGCAGCCTGCCCCAGAACCAGACCAACTGTCACGAGCAGCAATGGCGCGAGGACAGCTATACCGATGCAAATCCAAAGCTATCCTTTGTCCATGGTGTTTCCTCCTTCTTTTATGAATCAAAAAGACTCGACCGGTGGCGCATGCTAGTTCCATGCGATGTCAATCGCGCACAGAGATCCGCTCGACTTTTTACACTACCCCAACCGCCCACCATACCGTTGAGGCAATTAAACTTTGATTATTTTGGCTGAGCTAGGTAGAGTTAGTATTTGAGACTAACTCCTCCTCGTTTGATTTGTCAAACACCCAGAAATTAATAACCCGCTTAAGACCTGTCATAAGGGTTTTTTTTTCTTTGAGAGTATTATGTGTGCAGCCCGACCAAACGATCAGGTCTGACGAGTATTCAATTTTTCCAATTTTATTATCCAACAATTTTACTATCCGAGTCAACCATTCGCGCGCAATCTTAGGATATTTGCCGATCCAGAGAATCCCCCCGTTGACTATTCGAGTTCTACACAATTAATAAATCTGCCTTGAACACGGCTTTTGGGGATAATTGTGTGCCCTCCTTGCTGAATGAGGCAACTTGACCTGCCCCCTAAGAACTGATCCACTTTATAAGTTAGTATTGTGGTTCAGGTAATATAGATTATATCGTCAACGTTATTTGGTATTTGTCTGTGTATATCAGGTACCGATGAACAAGTTCATAAACCCCGATACAAATAAGAAAAACTTTCCGTAAATTCTTAGGAAGTTGTCCTCGAACCTGGTGCTTTCCGCACCAGCTGTAAACAATAGCCTCATATACGTCTTCAAAGCATTTGGTCCCAAACTTGCGTATAACTAAGAGGGTCATTCCAGCCTTTCCATAATATGATTATACATGTACAGGCTGCAAGTTTTGAATGCACCTTTGCCGTATTGTCTTCTGTTTGATTTCCACCCTATTTTGTCTCACAAGATCTGAAACGGTACAGTCAGTATTACCAACAAGCTGATCCATCACACCGCATATCGCACACGACATCGCTAGCTTCGTCTTGAACTTTCCACTCATGGGATTGTCCATGCGGTCCAAGCGCGAAAGAGTGCCGCAGGAGGGGCAGTAGAGGGGGGGGGAAGTTGTAGAGGGCTATCATGCTGACTTCTCTCCTGGATTATTGGTAGGAGTTAATGCCGTTTCTCCCTCCGTCACTATAATTTCTTTTGGTCCTCGTTTTAATAAATGTACAATATTGAGGATAGCCACAATCACAAGCAAAACTACTGCAAAGACTGCAAGCCAATAAAAAACTTTTTCGTAGATAGTCCAAGTTGTGTTTGCCTTTATCACTATAAATGCAACTATCATACCGATTGATGGAATAGCAGCAACTGCGTATTTTCCCATTGAAGTGATCCCCCGAATTGCTAAACGCCCCGTAACTTTCACATCATGCTCTTCCCACTCTAATACGATGTATTCAAATATATCGTCGTTTCCGATAAGTTTTTGAATCTTCGGCTTCAGAATTTTTTGTATATAAGTTGAAGTATTTTGAATGCTGTACCCCAAATCAAGAATCGCAAAGCAAATAAATGTCAGGATAAAGGAAATTACTAGCAGTAATATAGGTACTTGATTTGCTAAACTCGGTTCACCGATGAAGAACAAACTGCCACTGGCTGCTGTGATTGCTATGGCATAGTTCGTAAGTTGATGCTGCATTGAAAGAGCTTGCTCTATTGAGCATCTAAGCATTTCATATTCTTTCAGATGTACTTCTAAAGTACCGGCTAAAAGGTCTGATTTTTTCCTACCAACATATTTCTTCAATCCGATACATTGAAGTAGTTTAATAGCAATATTCATCAACAAGATTGATTTGCGAGTTTAGCAAGTAGGCACAATCACCGCCATTATTCCAAATTGCCGATCCACTCCCATAGTTAAAGCCACACCACACAGGATGGTTTTCGTTTGTGTATACCCGGCAAACATCGTCCGGCTCTATGACGAAACTGGGAAATGTATAGATGTGATCGGTAATATCTCTTAAGGTCCAATTTTGAAGTTGAATGGACTTGGTGTCGTCATTACGGATTTCTACGTACTCGTCGGGTTCTTGCGAACCTTCACCGTCATAATAAATATCAATTATCACCATATTACCAGTTGTGTCTGGTGGAGAAGAAGGGAAATTATTCAATACTACTGGCAGAAACAATGACTGACAATCAGGAACAACGCTGTAGGTGCTCCCGTCACTGTTCACAACAACAGTGCATGATACATCCGTTCGCCAGATACGAGCACCAATCGCGAGCAAACGAGCGATAGTCTCAGGGTGTGGATGTCCGTATGGATTACTACCTACCGATATCACTGCCTCTTCCGGTTGGACTTCTGCAAGGAAACCAGCACTTGAAGCATATTTGCTGCCATGATGGGAAACCTTGAGTATTTCAGCTGCTATATTCGATCCACGTGACAAGATATCAGATTCCACCGATGTGCCAATATCCCCTGTGAATAGGATTTCTATGTCTCCATGATCCAGGAGAATCACAACTGAAGCATCATTTTGTTCCGGATTTGCCAGACCTGAGATAGGATTCAATATGTGAACCGAGGTAGCACCCCATGTAAAGCTCTGTGGGTATTGTGCAGAGGTAAGTGTTAGACCTTCATTTGTTACTGCTGTGATAAAGTTGGACCAGGTAGTAGTGTCGCCAGGATAACCATTATAGAATACCGACTCTACGGGAATATCATCCAATTCCAGGACATCTATCAGCCCACCTATATGGTCGCTGTGAGCGTGTGTAGCAACCATCACCTCTATGTCGTCAACACCTTGCTCACGAAGGTAAGCCACAACGGGTGAGTCAGCTTTAGACACACCCCCATCGATTAAGACATCAAATCCATTGCCGTCACGTATCAGTACAGAATCTCCTTGCCCTACGTCAATGAATGAAACGGTCACAGTTTCGGTTGATGCGGCATTAACGCTTAGGCTGGAAAAGAGTATACAGGCAGTAAATCCAATAACAATAAGAATGGTCCATTTGAGTTTCATGAGTAACCTCCCGATATATAAAAGAAACGAAATGCTATCAATAATCTAGCATAAATTACATCCAAAAGCAAATTATTGGAATAGAAAAACACCCGACTCTCACCGGTCGTCTATGAGGCTTGGCTGTGGCCCTTAGTGGTTGAACACCATTATCAGCAACAAATGCGCCTAGTATGGTGAGTGTAGATCATCTTGCCACCACCATGCTCAATACTAAGAGTAAACTAACGCTCGTCGGCACCGTGTGTCCAGAATTGAAATGTGTCTGACATTTTATTCTCCTTTGTGTTTATGTTATGCATTTTTGAATTTAGCTGGTCATTTTCTCTTAAGTGGTAAGGTCATCCACCAGCAATAAGAGGTCTTCCCTTTTTCTAAATCATCTAATAGGCATAACCTCCTTTTGACGAGAACACAAATACAAAAAAACCCGGCCTCATTTCAAGACCGGGGGCTTGCTTAGCGGTGATACTGTGTTGTTAGCCCCACATCTCAAAAATGTGGAGACTTATGTGATATATAGTTCTATTGTTCCCACCCAGTGAAACTATGACGTAAAAACGAACATATAGAACGGCTTAATGGTTATTTTACACTATTTTTTTAATTAGCACAACAACCTTACAAAACCATAAGGTAAGTGTATTCTTCTTTCTGAAAATTTTTGTATGTCTTGAATTTCACTTAGGATATTTCTGGATTATTTTATCGAGTGCTTGAGCATCAAACTACTTACAGACTAGCTGAGAAAACCAATTTCTTGCGATAATTGTGTGCCCTCCTTGCTGAATATGGAAACTTGACCTGCCCCCCAACAACTGATCCACGTTTTTAGTTAGTATTGTGGTTCAGGTATTATAGATTATATTGTCAACGCTATTTGATATTTGTTTGTGAATATCAGCTGCCGATGAACAAGACCATAAACCCCGATACGATTAAGAAAAACTTAACTGTAAGCTCTTAGGAAGTTGTCTGTCAGACCTTTATTTATCGAGCCAGGCAGCCCCTGAGAGAATGGCTATATTGAATCGTTCAATGGAAAGATGAGGAATGAATTGTTATCTAGAGAGATATTCTTTTCATTGAAGGAAGCACAGGTTTTAACTGAGATGTGGTGTAAGCACTACAACACGATCAGACCGCACAGTTCACTCGATTACCGGCCACTAAAAACCGGCAACATTTATGGCTCATACTTCCCAAAATCACCAGGTTGGACTCACATTGTGAGTGGTACATATTTTGGGGGCAGGTCAGTGAGTTCGGATGAGCTGACCAATGCCCTCAACTTCCATCCGGATGAGCGAGATTTCCCCTAATAAGCGAATCTGTCCAAAACAGGTTTTCAGAATCTCTTCCCATTCACGCAAATTGTCCAGCATATAAGCCCACCGAACTCACATCGTTAGTATTGATCGATACAAGCTAATTAATCCTCTCAATTATTTCCGTTTCTTGATTATCTAGATTTTTCACGATATTGAAAATAATTTGTAACCCTCATCAGCTGGACCAGTGTAAGGACGCCAAGCGTAATAGTTATGAAAATAGGTGTAGAAAAAAATCGTACCCACCCCTCGATCAAGATTTAACTTAACGACGTTGAAGTTGTTTGTATATTCGTCTGTCAGATAGAGCGCCCCCGATGCAAAATGATGCGCCACTCTTCCTTGGTCAATGGGTGATAGGGAGTCAAATTTTTCCATATGCTCATGGCCACGTAGTATGAAATGAAATTCAGGTAACATAGCATTTTGTGCCTTCAAATCAATATCGTTGAACCACTTACTAAATGGCGGATGATGAATAAGAGCGATTCTGAGCTCCACATCTTTCAATTGATCAAGAGCTTTATAGATATTGGGCTCGCCTATTACCAAGTGTTGTAGATCAAGGTCAGGGATATCTTCCTCTTTTTTTATATGGTCTTTTCGAGTTGATAACCACGATGAGTTAAAACCAACAATACCAATATCCAAACCTATGTGATTAACAATTGCTAAATAGTAATATTGCTCATCTTCCTCCAAAGGTGACATTACATTAGAGAAGTAATTAAGGAATTCGTTATAATTATGCTGGCGCTTGAAAATATTTTCTCTCTCTTCTTCTTTGGATGCGTCCAACATTAAAGAAAGAATCCTCTGTTGATTCTTTAGATTATTCCTAAGTTTTTTCTCCGTATTAATATCAATTTGATTCCAAGTCACATCGTGATTACCTGGTACAAAAAACACCTTTGGTTCCTTTGGGAGCTTGGAGATAGTCTCTTCAATAAATCCTTTTGCAATTGAATACTCATCGGTTTTTCCCGAAAATGCTACATCACCTGTAAAAAATAAAAAATCAGGTTCAAGTTGATTTCTCGCCAATAGACTAGGTAGATGATCGAGAAATTTTTGGATAACGATATCTTGAGACCATTGTACAGCACCTTCGCTACTCCTTAGATGAGCATCTGAAAGGTGAAGCCAGGTTATTTGTTTCTCGGACCGTTCATACGTAGGTATTATTATGGATACTCGTTTTTCAACCATATCATCAAAGCGTATCCAACGAATTTTGTAATTTATCATGAAGTCCAAAAGATCCTGTGGCCTCTCGAGGGAATTCCATTTTTGTATCAAATGGATTTGAGCTTCTAGCGGAATCTCAACGCGAATCAGGACGCAACCACAACTTATTCCAGTTATCTTGATTTCTTCTGGCAGAATTTCTAATATCTTTGCCAAGTCACTAAAGAAACCTTTTTGCAGTTGAAAAAAGCTTTCAAAGTCCATTTCAAGGCAAAACCTAGCTATGCTATGATTGCTCTCTTTTTCTTTAATAGTACTATCGCTATTGTGACTCATTTTCTTCTCCCACACTTATTTTTGTTAGCTCCAACTGTACGTCCTCAAATCCTTTGGGACAAAACTAGCCATTAGTTAAGAGAGTCTTTCCAACCTTTACTTGATTGATTATACATGATCATGCTCTAGATTTTGACTACGTCTTTGATGCTTTGTCTTCCGCTTGATTTCTTCTCTTCTGATCAACATCTTCTCAACTTTCCCGAAATAAATATCTGCTTGTGTCAAGTTTTCCAATTATTCATGGTAACAAAATCAACTACCTGGCTGGCTTCTGAAAAACATTTTGCTGCTTGAGTTGTTGTGATTTTAAAAATTAGAAATATCCCTTTCCTCACTTATAGCAAAAAAGGAAGAAAATACATATGGCTACTGACCTGATACCGATCGCAACAAGTACTGAACTTGCCACATTTGGACTAGATTCGAGTAGATTTGTAAAGTATGCCGCTAGAGACAAAATAGGGGGCAAAGAATGGCATGGCCCTTGTCCGTTCTGTGGCGGATCAGATAGATTTCTAGTTAGCAACGGGCGATATTTTTGTAGATCATGTAGTAAAGGAGGCGTTTTAGCCAATTTAGCTGAAGGAAAAGTAATTTTGACCCCTGAGGAACGCCAAAGCATTCACAAAAAGATGCTTGCTGATGAAGAACGCATGAAAGAGGCCCGCAGCAAGAAGATTGCAGAGCTAAATAAATCTGAGCTGTGGAAGATATTTCATGCCAATTTATTGAAAGCACCGGACAGGATCAAAGAATTAGAAGCCGATGGGATTCCACTCAAAGTAATTAAGGAGTTCCAAATCGGCTATCACTGTGGGTTTGAATATTATGATGAGAATTCAAAGGGCAAGCGTGAGCGATTTGTTTCGCCAGCGTTTACATTCCCAATATTCAGGAATGATCGATGCGTCAATATCCGGTGCAGGATTCTCTCAGAGAAACCGCTGGTGACTGGCAAGTATCGTCCTATCTGGACTGGCTTAGGAATTGCGTTCTTGATCGCTGAGGTCCCAAACCAGGATTACATCATTATCACTGAGGGGGAGAAGAAAGCACTCAATCTATATGCCCGTGGTTTCTCTGCTATAGGTTTATGGGGAGTATGGTCATGGAAGAAGGAATGGATTCCCTGGTTCAAGAAACGCTACAAACATCATATCATCTTGTTTGATGGAGATAATGAGGGTGTCAGAAAGGCTGCCAGGGAGCTTGCCAACAGGCTGAATGGGACATCTATGTTCTTAGGAGGCAAAATAGATGATTTGCTGAACAATGGCAAGATTACCGCTGAGCAACTACAGTATCTTGTAAACGGAGTGCGAGGGAAGCCATGGTAATTGTCTATAAATTGTTGCTAATCGGCGCGATGGTATATTCGGAGGTTTTTAAAAGAGTGTTGGTGGAGATTTTATTAGAACTTATGAGGTAGGCGAAACTTCATATCCGCCAGAGTGTGCACCTGATGGATGGCTGTTTGCTCTCAAAGATAAGTATTCGGCCGCCCCGCTTGCTACTGTGCTCCCTCTTCAAGATTCCCACTCAAGGTCCATCAATAACAAATCGCTCAGCCCGCGGGGTCGGCTGCAGCGAGAGACTGTGTGAAAACTCTAATCGAATTTCAAAATTGGGCCGAGAACACTAAAAACGCAAAAGATATAAGCAAATGAAGATAAAAACAGATCCAACTAGCATTTATCAGCTTTAATAATCATAAGGATCTGATAGCTTCATCGTAGGTTACTACTCTCGGAATCTCATAGCCATTCTTTGAAGCAATGCTAAATAGCTCTGTCACAATGCCTTTAGCCTGATTTCGTAGCTCCAATGCATCCTTGAGAGAGGTGGTGGTTCTATTTATGACACCGTGAGACAAATCATTGCGAAATCGATAAAGCTTGGCAAAGCCTGGAAACTTCCTCCTTAACTTTCGCTCAATCCCGTTATCATAAAGCTGTTTTCGATCCTGTGATTTAGATCTTGCAACAAATTTGCTGTAATACCAGCCCAACTTATCTTGGATTCCAGGGTACGGTTTACGGAGAAAAGTCCTCATATCCTGCATCAAATTCATTTCTTCAATAATGTAATTGAGATTAGACTCAACAAAGAAACCTGCAAATAGGATGACGATAGTACAATCGCACACAAGGGTATCTTTGTTACCACTAATGGCGCGATTAAGAGCTTGCCAGCTTGTAGCAATCAATATTGATGCGTGTTTACTACCTTCAGGCATAGCGGATGCCCCTTTTTAGAAGGTTATTAGGCACGTCGGCATCGGGTTGATAAGCAAATTTCTTAATGTGTTATCTCCACTTTGACACATTATACAAACAAATATTGGGCATGATATAGATATAGTCCGTGGATATGGATATTATCAATGCCAAACAAGTGTATAAAAAAACTTATCGCATGATATCCCTTAAATCTATTCGATAGTTGATTATATCAATAGAAATGAACCATCCACCGCAAAATACCCTTTTCTAACATACTCTTTCCCAGAAATCGTTTCATTTTGGACCCTTTTTCAACAGCCTGGTTATTTGGGTGAATTACTTTGTTCTTGTCAGAAGCAGAATAAGAAAAGCCGGTTCTTAGGATTCTGTGGGGCTTTTCTTCATTTATAACATTGATAGATTTTTGAAGCCAAGTTTATAAATTGATATATGAACGTGGAATGATTTGCGTGTATGTTCCAGGGGCAATAACTCTGACTGAGCAAATCTTGCCTTTGATTTAGCTGCCCGAATTTCACGACGACGAATTTCTAATGACTAATGAGCCAATGCCAGTAAATTGGTGACAGGGTTTTTAGCTTACCTAGTCGATATTTGCTGTCACCAAAATAACTAGAAAGGAGAACAAATGCTTTATACATGGAAACATAGAGTGGGTGGAGTCTATGATGATCCTGATCGCAAGAAAAATTTTCATAAAGAAACAAGAAGGTTCTTACAGGCAGTCAGCGAGCATCTCTCTGAGTACCCTTTGTTAGATTTACATTCAAATAAGGGTGGCATTGCTGTATCAGGTGAAATCTATGCCAAGTGGAAAATAGATGACACACGCTGCATTGAAGCCTGGATGGAACAAAGCGTGATGAGACCACCAGAGGAAGTCTTGTTCTGCGTCAGAATAAGCGAGTACAAGATTGACGAAAAAGGCATAGTCGGGATAGGAAGAATGGGCACAAATGTTTATCTTGATCCCTATGTCACTGCTGAGCACTTAGCAGATAAGCTCAGAGGGTTGGTGGAGGGTAAGGGTTTTCACCTGAGATCTTCGGTTATTGACACAGATGGCTCAGCTAGCTGGAATATGGCATATGGTGAAGATTTCGAGATTGAACCAGACGATCTCGCCAAAAGGCTTGGGCCTGAGTTTGTGAAAGAAGGTGAACCAATTACGACCAGCGCTTAGACAGGAATAATCAATAAAGGAGAATTCGGCATAAAGCAAAGCAGATTTTTTGTTTGGGAAAAGGAGACCTATGGAAATAACAGCAAATAAAGCCAGAAAACTATTGATAGGTTTTTTGTCTGAGGAAGGATTGCCTTTTACAAGAGTCCAAGCCAGGACAATAAGTTTTATGGATTTGGCCCGGGCCAGACGCGTATTTGTAAAAGTTTACGGTTGGGCCCCTTCGCCCGATTGGGCAAAAGTTAGAGAATTTGCTGTAGCAAATGGGTTTAGTGTTGAAACAGGATAAGAAAAGGAGACTTAAATGAAATTCAGCATCGATCAAAAACTGCTGGACACAGAATTACAAATTGTAAGGGGTGTGGTTGCACCTAAAGCGACCTTACCAATTTTAGGCTGCATCTATATAAAGGTAAAAGACAATAAACTAACATTGGCAGGCACAGATCTCGAGGTTGGAATTGTAAGTGAGGTACCTGTTAATGCAAAAAGCGATGGCGCTGTAGCGCTTCCTGCTGGTACTCTGGCCGATATTGTAGGCACGTTGCCTGAGGGCGAAATCAAGTTTAGCTTGAAAGATGAGACCAGGAACATGACCATTACAGCCCCAGGTCACCGATCCAGGATAAAAGGATTGGACCCTGAGGATTTTCCCCCAATTCCAGCTTTAGATTATGAAAGCATTGGTATGGATATTCTTGACTTCAAAACTATGGTCAATCAAGTTGTATTTGCAGCCTCGAATGATGACTCGAGACCTGTATTAGAAGGTGTAAATATCAGCACAAATGGCGACAATGAATTAGTGATGGCTGCCGCAGATGGATTCCGACTATCTGTCTCAAAACTGCGCCTGTCGGAGAATATCAACGGCAAAAAGTTCAATGTCATTGTTCCGGCCACGTCTCTTGTCGATGCCAACAAAACCGTAGACCTTGATGAGGATACCGTATTTATTGGTCCATCCAAGACAGGCAATAGATTTATCTGTCAGTGCGGTCACAGGGTTTTAGTCACGCAGCTTATTCCAGGAAGTTTCCCTGACTTTGAACAGATTATTCCAAAATCCAAAACAACAAGTGTCACGATAAATTCAAACAATTTTAGAAAAGCGCTGAAACAGGCTCATATCTTCAGCCGTGATTCAATGAACAACATTGTCAGGCTGGTATTCCAGAATGAAACAACGGAAGAAACAGCACAACAACGATTAACCATTGTTGGCCAATCAGAAGAAACCGGGGATGTA
>SDBS01001476.1_pt1 | contig 23748 bp, 27 predicted proteins | sample 2277091 | NCBI WGS metagenome assembly SDBS01 (sample SAMN10404972, study PRJNA504765) | marine sediment metagenome | isolation source: marine sediment core GS10_PC15, 163 cmbsf | place: Arctic Ocean: Southern Knipovich Ridge | collected 2010
ACTGCGAGATCCTCTGCTGGGATTGCCACCGCGCAACTTTCTAGGCCCTCTTAAACGAAGCCAGAAAGATCTCAACGCAGCGTGGAGAATTGTACGACCTGGTGGAGAAAGCCACTTCTCAGCCTCTGCGGAGGTGTCGCAAGGGCGGACACAGAGGAGATCAGCATCTGGGCCTGTCCACGTTCCCACCAAGCACTCGCAGTGGAAGAACTCAAAACGCCTCTTAGGGGCGTCTAAGCAGCCCTCCTGCGGGCATACTCCGACCACCCACACGGTTTCCCACCCGAAGCGGTACATCAAGTACTTAGTGATCAACGCAACGTCTCAAGACCGTCTCAGAATTACTTTTCATTTTAGGACATTAGCAACATTCAGGAGGAGTGGAGAAATTACCCTTGGCCCTGAGGATGGTGACATACCTCCCCCGGAGGGTGAGCGCACCCCTTGGATTCACAGGCAGGGCAAAACCAGATACAAAACTCTTTAACCGTGCGCCAGAACAGAACGAGACCACATGAAGGGCACGGTGCGTGCCTTACATGCTTCGGTAAATCTCTAACTCGCATAATTCAATTCACCAGGTGTATCCAACTACCCGGTCTACTTCATTTTTTGTTTTTTGATATATCCGGTTTACTCTTAAAATCATTAATCATTAGTTCGTTCAGCTCATCCAACTCCCGCCACTTAGACGGAATACTAAGGCTTCTCTTAGCCTCCTTCACTTCCACCCGCTTCTTGTCGACCATCTTTGCTCCTCGAAATAGAGTTAACCTGTAAATAGACAAAACGACACCTACCAACCGCGCCGGGTTAAGCCCAGGCGGCTGTCGAGCCGAACGAAACATCCGACTCATCAGGAGGCGGGATCACGGTCATCGAGTCACCCGAGCCACGGAACCGAACATCACGCCATCGAACGATTCCAGCATCGATCAAAAACCCTCCACATGCTGTACAAACGGCCTGCTCATCAGCCCTGTCACGAGCCTCAGCCCTTTCCCGCTCCCTAAACTCACCGATCGCACCACGGAAACACCCGAAGGGCTCGATTAGATGAACCCGACCCTCCAGGAGATCCACCAATTGGCGCAAGCCCACCTCCGGGACCTCCGAGAATTTGGCTTGAGGGATGCGCTTCTTCCTCCCTGAAATGTCACTTTTTCCCCCCGTATTAAATAAAGAATGGCGGCTGCGCCGCCCGGCGTCGTTGCCCTCATCCTTTTTCTTCCCCACGGCACCCTTCACGCTGTATTTCAAAACCTCCTTCAAAGACTTTTTGTCAGCACGCCGGATATCTACCACGACGCGCTTCCCCTCGACAGCACACCCCATCTTCCGGAGGGTGCGATGCCACGTCGACTCAAGCGAGTTCGCCATACCCTTTCGATTCTCCACCCACACAGCATCAAGGAGCGTGTGCAGATGGATGTGGAATCCACCAGGACGGAGGACGATCTCGATTGAATACACACCACCCTTCACAGACTTAAAACACAGAGACCGCCGTATCCTTCCAAACGCCTTACGCAAAAGCTTGACCCCATCCGACAAGCTCTCCTGGTACGGAATCAATGGCTGGGTAAACGTTAGAAACCGAGGGTGCTTCATTTTTTTCAGCATACCCCCATAGATCGCCACACGCTCACCAGACAACCGGCGCGCCTCGAAAGGACAGAGGCGTGATCCACACTTCGCGGCGGCGAAATGATACTTCTTGCACCCCACACACACTTTCTGACGGACGCCGCATTTCATCATTTTAGCGTGAATAGATTTCTCCATGAGCGCGTCTTCAATCGTGATGTACACATGGCGTAACTCTGCCATCCGTTTGAAGTCGGTTTTATGTTTCCGAGCCGCCTTCGCAACTGAGGAGTGCTTGAACGAACCCCCGTGCGTGCTCGCTGCGCCATGGCCCTCCCGCTCACCAGGGCCGGCGATCTTCCATTTGGAGCGCTTGGACGCAGCACGGACGGCGTCCAAATGGCACCGTTTATATTTGCACCCACCACCACACGGACACGGCTTGTTTCGATCCTGTAAGATCCCTGCTTTCTTGAGATAGGCGATAATCCAATCCGGGAGAGGTTCCGTAGCTGGATCAGTCCAGTCGAAGAGATCGGGCTCGGTTGGTGGTTGAAGGTCTTCAGGGGCGTGCCCGACAGCTTGCGCCGGGATCCCTGAGGAGTCACCTCCCCGCTTTTTCGGTCTTGGGTCCTCCCGATCCTGTTTGACTATTGCATCCGGGACCAAGGGCTCTGGAATGCCCTCAGGATGACTAGGAGCCCCTATGACGGCCCCTGCGAGGACAAGAGCGTTGAGAATGCGGGCAGTGGAAGGCATAGACCTCATAAGCGCAATGAAACGAGCATCAAGCGGCCCTAGGAGGGGGATCAGATAGGAGAGGGGACTCGGGGGACTCCAGGGACTCAGGGGACTCCAGGGATTCAGGGGAATCATGCGGCCGCCCCCTTCGAATCAAGCCAAAACTCGAAGGTTTTGGTGTCAGTGCAAGTGGAGAATCGGCCCCCCGCTACCACTTTACACGTAAGGGGAAGCGCGGCACCCTGGAGAAGGCCGTCCAGGGTGCCGACGACCCTGATCCTTTTATCCGGGTGCAGCTCTACTGTTCTAATGTGCTTCCTGATCTCCTCTCGGAAGGCGTCCACGGTGGCGCTCGTAAGGAGTTCCAAGGTTTTTCCGGCGAGCCCGCTAATCTTTGAGTCCAAATTATTGAGCGACCCGGAGCTAACCTTTCCTTTTCCCAAGTTTTTCAATTGACGCCGAAGTTCGTCTCTCTCCACACACCGATCCTGAAGTTGTTTCGGAATCTCCGGATTAGCTGCGCCGTTCTCCTCGATGTAGGAAATTAACCCAGCAATCTTCCGTTCTATGGCAGCGAGTTGCTTCTTGAGGGCGTCTCGGTCATTAGTCGAACCTGAAAGCATATCCGCGACGAGGCTTCGGACCCGAGATGTTAAGTACGCAAGATTTTCCGCCGAAAACAATTGGCGTTCTAACCCATTTATGAGGCCCTCCAAAGCTTTATCATGAGACGCATATGCCGTGTTGTCGCAAATGGATTCCCCTCTCTTCGCCGCGACGCCACATCGGATGTACCTGTATACGTGGCCCTTCCTCTTACTGGAGACGACGTGGCATCCGTTTCCACAAACCGCGCATTTGACAATTCCCGATAGGGGATGTTTTGTTGGCGGCCCAGTGGGGCCAGTGCCTTTTCTGCTTTCGAACTTGGCTGCAATCCTGTTCCACAAACCCAGGTCAACAATTGCTGGGATATAAAGGCTCTCCACCTCAAGCCAGTCCTCGGGTGCCTTCATTCGGAATACGCGAGTTTCTCTTTCTGAAAGCTCAAAATGCCGTTTATCAAACTGCAAAACCCCGGCGTATTTTTTGTTGAGCAAGATCGATCTTATCGAAGCGGGAGCCCACCCATCTTTGCCCCTTCTTGGTGCCGGAGCGTGTTCTCGATTTAGGGTTTTTGCAATATTAGTTAACCCGACACCCCGGTCGTACATCTTGAAAATCCGTAAAACCACAGCCGCATCTTCCGGAACGATTTCGTAAACAGTGCGAAGAATTATGTGACCCTCTTTGTCTCTCTTTCCTAAGGGGTCATCGATTCGCTTGCCTCGCCATCCAAATGGAACGGGGCCGCCAGGGGGGAAACCTTGGAAGGCAAGTTCCCGCATGCCACGCAAAGTATGGTGGGCACCATCACGCAAATACTTTTCATTTACTAAGCCGATCAGAGGGCGCAAGAACGGGTCACGGGGTTCTTTAGCCGCGCTCCATACTTGGGTTCCCTTCCTCTCGATCAATCTGATGTCGACCTCTCCGTAGGGCCCACTTCTACTCAGGCGATCATACCTGTCAACGACTACATACTTGACCTGCCCTTTACGCACATAGTCCAGCAGTTCGTTATAGGCGGGGCGCCGTTTGAGGAGTTTCCCGGAGAGTCCCTCGTCCTTTAGAATTAGGATCTCGGTGTGATCGTTAGGCCATTGTTTTGAAATGAATCTACGGCAGTTCCGAATCTGACTCTCGATGCTGTGCCCCTGGCTCTGTGAATCAGTTGAAAATCTACAATAGATAACAATGAAGATCTTTAGTGCGCTAATCATGGCTAAGCCTTTCTTCTTCGACGATCGTGGAGGCAATCAGATTCGCGAGCATGTCTAGGTAACTTTTGACCAATGGGTTCCTCAGAGGGGCCTTTATCGAAACCGATGGTGTGAAAAGTGAATCTGGTAGCGACCAGTTCATTAGCAGAGGTCCCGCTGCTGATATATCGATACTTTTGGCTTTCTTGGTCGATCTGAGAGTCTCATTGCTAGGTAAGTTGAAAAAGAACACCCACATCCAAACATCAAAATTCCCCAATCCCAACAGGGGATGCAAATAAGAATTCAGCATCGGAGCACCTGGCCTTGGGGGAGAATCATTACGTGGCCGCGTCGTCCGCCGGAGCGCTCGCCGCGACGTGCCCTTGCGAGGGCACGTCCGTCTCGCTCCCGTCGGCCGACGCGGGACCTTTCGAGAGGGGGGTGCAGAGCTTGCGTAAACCGGCAACCTTCTCTGAGGTGCTGGGTGGGATGTGGGTCTAGAATATAGACCAGCGGTATCGCGGGGAGCAGTAGGGAGTCACCCCCAAGCCCCGTCAGTCCCTCTTGCTTCTTGCCGCCGTCCAGACTAGACTCTAGTCGGACGGGTCGTTCGTGAGTCACGTTCACGACTCCCCTCTCCAGAAAGACCAGGTCGGACTCTTACCATCGATTAACCTCGATGGTGGGGTCTGCCCGGTCGGAACTAAAATTAAGCCTGGGTGCCGCTCCCTACAAGTCCGTCTTCACCAAACATTTTGAATCAGATCTTGAAGGCGTTTCTGGCCTTTGAGAAAAAGGTCAGCCCCTTTGATCCCATATCGAGAATGTCCACAACCCCGCCAGGTGCTTTCCGTGTGGAGATGTGCCCATTCATTGCTGGACTAGACGTAAGAGGCTTTGGCTTGGCCTGTGCCGCACTGACGACGTGGTAGCCTATCAGAAGGACCACCGCCCCACCCAGAACCCACAGGATCACGTTTGACGACGACTGCTTGGCGAGCGCCAGATGCGGCGTGTGGTTATTATTCTGAGCGACGGCACGATCTGCAAGTTGGAGCGCCTCATCCCGCTCAATGAGGACAAGGTTGAGCTTGTCGACCAAGCTGTCATAGTCGGCCTCTGTAACGTACCCCTGCGGCGCAGGCTGCCTGCGTGCAGCCGGTCGCCACGCAATACGGGTGTTTCTGGCTTCTCCCGCAAGCAGCTGCGCGCAGCTGCGCGTGTCTCCCTGCGTGCGAACGCTCGCAGGAAGAGCAGGAATCGCATTCGACTCCTGCGTGCGGGATGCAGGAAGAGTCGCAGGAAGTACAGGAATCGAAGGCTGCGGTTGGTCCTGATCAGGCGTGACGATATGAACTGAAGCCAACTTGGTACGGATCTCCTCCCGCTCCTGGGCGAGGCCTTCTTCACCTTTGCAGTGTTTCAAGTGAGCTAGGACCGCATGCACGCTCGTCCAGAGCTGTCCTCGTTTTGAACGAGTCGCGCCACACGCGCCACAGAAAAAATGGCCGTTGCTATCCTCAAGTATTTTCCTCGCCATTGGTACCACCTTACCACTGAGGAAAGAGGAATGCCATAGCAAAGGCTATTTTTTCCGAGGCCGGGCTTCGTAGATCCGGCCAGAGGCGAGGTGCTTCCGGTAAGCACGCACGCTCCGACGGAGCGGCGTTATGCAGACGGTGTGCGTGTTCTTTCCCCCCGGGATCTCTATCGCCGGAAGAAGGCCGCTACGAATCCAACGGATCAACGACGTGTACGGACGGCCAATGTAATCGGCCAGCTCAGGGCAGGTGACCCACTTCTCGCGGACAAACTTCCCGTCGACCCGATCCCACAACTGCACGCCTCGAGGTTCCCGCCGATTCATTTGGCTACAGTTTAACCAGAGCCCTCAAGGTTATCCACCCCAGATCCGCGAGGCCTACGTGGCCTGATTATCCACGACGACAAAACCCGGATCAGGATTGTGCGGCTCACCCCTCCGGGCGCTCGATCTAAGTGCCCCTGCGGGTGCACTTAGATCTCACGGCCTCCAAGACCCCTTTTTCGTGAATTGGCAGGCATCAATAGGGTACTATTCTGAGGTAAGTACAGTGCTGTTATGCGACCGGGGACGTACCAGTGTGACCTATGAGGTCATTTTAGCGTGTGCGTTGATAGGTCGACAATGTGGCTGCAGCATGCTCAAGAATGTTATGCATCCGTAACCCGGGAGCATACGGTTCTTATCGAATCTGAAAAGTCCTCCTTCTAATTAGGAATCAAAATGTTCAGAACAGCGTGCATTGTTAGTAGGAAGACTTAGGTGAGTACATTCATGATCCTAGCTGACGCTGGAGTGGCCCACGAAGACGGTACGTTTAGCCTCCTCAGGGGAGGAATTTCAACCGTGTGGGCGGCCAAGGGCGAGCCCATCTTGTTTCATGGTGCGCTCATGGCGCGAGTAGATATGCCAGAAGGCGTATCGGGGAAGCAGTCGATCGCTTTGTTATTGTTAAAGGATGGGAAGAAGATCATTCCCGACCAAGAAAGGTCCTTCGAGATCCCCGAGCACATAAAGAAGCAGGCAGTGATCAATATTGCGTTTTCGATGAGCATTACGCTTCCCGAAGAGGGCGCCTACGAGTTTCAATTAGAAATAAATGGTAAGCGAGTAGCTGCTTACCAACTTGAAGCTAAAAAGAAGACGTGAGGATCTATCTATGAAAGCCGAGACTACCGCTGAAGAGACGCTCAAGGCACCTGACCCCTCTTGGACCGTGGCGCTTCGGGAAAGCATAACCGCAGGACTGAGGTATGGCGCGTTAGGGACAGCACTGTGTTTTATCAGTACACCGAAGTCTGTTAATGCTTCGCCTCAGAGTGAGACGCGCGGCAACGTTGACTTCGTGTGCGTTTCAGAGCGAGTGGATACTACATGCGAAGAGATAGCACGCCTTACCAGGGAGATTCGGCGACGCTCCATCGACGCAAGGTCTCCAGAACTTCTTAGACTTGCAGAGGAAGCGATTGCTAGCGTTGAAGCCCACAAAGACGAGAACATTGATGAGTGGGCAGAACGCCTTATTGATGATGTGGCCGACGAGAACGACTAGGCATCAATGCATCCGCAGGATTGCCCCCGTTTTTGGGAGTACGAAGAACATCCTCGACGCCCCGAAGTGAGGGGGCGGGCACTTGGAGTAGTGAAGGACCTACGCAAAAACATCCTTCCAACATTAAAACTCTCCAAAGATACTCGCCCAGTTCATCGTCGGCTGTTTGTGGGGATGACACCTAATGATTGTGAGTACTTTGCGGGGTGTTATCGGGGTGAAGCCTACAAGTGCCTTAAGCACATCTCAGTGGGGATTAAGGGAGACGATCGAGTGGGCTATTCGCCTGCTACGGTGGTTGACGTAATGGGCCAATTTGCTCAGGAGATTGGCGCAGGTTTAGACGCCATAGATGCCGGGCATAAACTTCCCCATGCACAAGTCCCAGCATCTGAAAAGCTTCTTTACGCCGTTATCTTTGCAAGTAAGGTATTCGAGTTCTTCCTTAGAATCCATCCGTACGTTAATGGGAATGGTCACGCGGCAAGGTTCCTAGTGTGGGCGATTCTGGGGCGATATGGTTATTGGCCAAGAAGGTGGACGATAGACCCAAAACCTGCAGACCCTCCATACACTCCCCTGATTAGAGAGTACCGAGACGGTAACAAGGAACCCCTGGAAACATTTTTTCTCAATTCAATTGTCGGGACATAGGTGGCCAGCAGGCTAGCGTTCCTTCAACACGCCCGAATCACGAAGACCCAGGCATCTTTGCAGCAGCTACTTTCGCGATAAGCCTACACCTTCCCCCTTCATTCCAGGTTGGATAGATAAGCGCCTGTGCCATGCGTGTCGACACCATCTGGTGTTCCACATCACTCACGATGCCTATCTGTGTCCAAGCTGTAGCGATTAGAAGGACAAGGCCTGCAACGACAGGCGATGCGACTACTGTAAAACTCGCCCTGCTCGGCCACTGATGTCATCCTAAGCTCCCAGCTCCCAGCTCCCAGCTCCCAGCTCCCGGCCGGGAGCTTGATTTTCGCTACGAGGTTGCTTTCGTAAGAGCCTCTTTAAGGGGTGCAAACACCTTTTCACGATCGACTGGATCAGCCTTGAGGATCAGTAATTCGGCAAACTTAGCTCGACTGGCACTGAACCCAATGAGGCCTCTAACAAAATCTAAGTAACGTTTAGAGGAGTCGATTTCGACACCATTGGCCTTCGCCAATTGGATTAGTTTCAAAACGAGTGTGCGAATCTCCGCCGGGTCCTTAAGTGCGTTTTTGGCTAAGCGCTCTGATTTCAGCGTAGCCGCGAATGAGACATCCGAATGAATGAGTTTGACAAGGTAATCGTCCATGGCGAATCTAGTGAACCGTAGTTTCTGTTGAATCAGGTCATCCCCGGGAAGCCCTACGGGGATTATGTGAATGTTGCATTCCTTATATGTGAACAAGTCCCCATTCAGCGCGAGGGTCCTATCAAAGCCGTCTTTCGCTATTTTGATGACATGGTTAAATAGGTCAGCCTCAGACCCGCCATTCAAATCGAGCCCCAATGCTATATCCGTTGCATCCAGTGTGGGGCAAAGGGCGCAAGCTACTGCGATGGCATGATCGCGCCCATTGTGAGGTTTGCTTCGGTTGGGAAGTAGGTGGTCGGGGGACACCAAGTCGAGCGCCTCCAAGGCGACTCGATCTGTATCTCCCTCAACTACAATGTGAGTTGGCACGGATTATCTCTTGCGAACGTCTACTCCAGATGAAAGTAAGAGTTTAACTTCTTTGGCGGTGAGGGCCGCAGAACGAAAATCCCCCTGGGCTGATAGATCTGTTTGATAGACGCTCAAGAGTTCATTGGATTCATCTTGTGCAGCAGTGACGAAGGCCTTCACCGTCTCAAGGCTATGTGTTGTCAAGAACATTTGCAGTTGATTCGTCTTAGCTAACGAGCATAGGCCCTTTGCTATTTCTTTGAGAGCAGAAACGTGCTGATAGGCATCAAACTCCTCAATCAGAAGAATTCCATTGGAGGACAGTAATGCCCACAAGAACAATCGAATACCGATTTGAATGCCAGAGCCTAGGTTGTCAAGGTTGAGAGCGAAATCCTTATCAGAAAAGAGCACTTTTAGGGTGCTGCTTCGGGATACATATGTGAAGCCTTCAATATTGAGGCCATATATAGAGTTCGCCAGGGTGGTCAATTGTTTGTCTAATCTTCGCTCGACTGCCTTCTCCCACGTATATTCCTCATTCTCAGTGTTTAGCAGAATCGAGGCATCCAGTATGTGCGTATTTTCAAGGACATTCTTTGTTTCCTCCGGGAGATCGGCGCTGCCAGTTTTTTGATAGCCACTTGACGGGGTAAAGACCACGGCCGCTGAGACTGTGATGGGCCCAATTTTCAGAGTAACTGAAGTTTCCTCTTTTGGGCGGCGGCCATAACTGAGCCCAATATCAATCTCTAGCGGCTCTTGTTTTTGGCTGGATCGGTAAAAGTCGTCATGCACATCGTGCATCTTCTTTAGAAAGATCACGGATTGGAGCAGCGTAGATTTTCCACTTCCATTGGGGCCTACGAAGAGATTGATGGAGGAAAGGTCTTTGATGCTGCCAGATTTGATTCCTCGGAAGTTGCGGAGGGTTATGTTTCGGATCATCGACGCTGAGTATAGGGAGCTTAGGCAGTCTAAACAATAGTGCGATAATCGACTTTGACGAAAGGCCGTGAGTTTCCGACCATCCGAAGCGCTGATCCAGGATTCAGTTGTTTGGCCTTCTGTAAATGGCCTGAGCGCGGTGCTATAGATCGGTCGCAACACTCACAGGGTTCTTACTCAACTCTTGCTCCTTCTTGCGATCCTCAACTCCGTTGATCGTGCGCAAGAGTTGGTTAAATCGGGCATGAATGGCCGCTCCCTCAGACACGAGTTGACCGGGGGATTGAAGACTTGTTGTAACGGGGCTCCTTGGCATTCGTCCACGGGTCCGGATGAGCCAAAAAAGGCAGATGAGAAGGACTCCGAGAGCAGGAAAGGCCCGATTAGATGGATCAAGTGATTAGCCAGGACGAAAAAAACCCGGATCAGGATTGTGCAGCTCACCCCTCCGGGCGCTCGATCTAAGTGCCCCTGCGGGTGCACTTAGATCTCCCGGCCTCCGGGGATCCCCGCTACGAGGGGCAGGCCTGACGTGATGCTCTGGTGGGGTTCCTATTTCACCACCCGCAGAGGGAATGGCAAGGGATGCTTGAGGGACGACTCGACTGTCCGGTTAACCGTCACCCCGTAGACGCGCAGTTTCTTGTACGGCTTACGGAATGCATCTCTCGAACCGAACCAGCCGGCAAAATAATCCATCACTTGACCGTCCACAACAAGACGTAACTTCTCGCGTGTCATCCCTTTCAACTTCTTGAGGCCCGAGCTGGAGACCTCATAATACTCACCAAAGGAATCGTCTGACTTTATCCCAGACAAATCCTTCGTCCGAAGAACGACCCCGGTCCTGAGCAAGTTAACGTACGTCGTCCGTTTCCATTCCGAGGTACTGAAATTCCAGTACCAAATCGCACCCTTGGGAGCATTTTTCAGATCGCCACCTTTCGGAGAGTACTGCTCCTTTTGGGCTGCTGTCATCGTGTAACTCACGCGATACTCAACCTTTTTTCCAGCTAAAGCCGAAAGCTGTTGGATTCGCTCCTGCATCTCCTTCGTGAAGCGCGGACTAATCGAGAGTTCGATTTCCTTCCCGCCGTTTCGGTCGATGACCTTAGCCGTGACGCCCTGGTACCCGTACGTTTTGCACCGAGAGGACAGGGCTCTCGCCGCTGAGGACAACAAAGATTCCTTAGCGTCCTTCGGGCCCGTCAGGTACATACGATCCTGCGACCAACCAAATCGCGCCAGCAGGACCACAATGACAGCGGTCGAAAGTATAGGCCTCAAGACTTCTCCTCCCTACTCGTTAAAAGACGACCAATCATCCCGCATTTCCAGCCTAACGGGGGGTGCTTTTCTTAATGGAACGTGGGGGGGGAGGCCCAGCTCACCCACCACATCAGCATTAGAATCACGAATTCCGCTGAGAATAGGAGCACACCAACTACTCCAAGTTGCCGCCCAACACTCCCTGGGCTCCCCTTACAAACCGCCATTATGCTGAAGGGCACCATCAACAAAAGGCCCAGGATTCCGAGAACCATGGCTGACTTGTCTTCTTCTTCAACACGCACCCTTTCCATCTCTACATAGGATGGGCGCTCCCTTTTGGAATGGTGCCCTTTGGTCGACCGACGAACGCGCGGCCCACTTATACCTCCGCTGGCCATCTCGTCGGTAAAGGGGAACCCGCAATGAGGGCATGCCGGGGCCAAATTAGATACTTGCCCTTCACACTCGGGACATGAATTGAGCACGGCTAGAAGTTAGCCGGGAGGCGCTTGCATCGCAAGCGTCTCCCGGCATTTCACTTCACTACTTCGAGGGTGGGCCATTCCCTCTATCCCCACCCGACGGATTCCCAGTAGTGCTCGGCCAATTGGGGTTCGAGTCACCACTACCTTTGCCCATGCAAGCCTTGACCATAAGACACCTCCTCTACGCTACGACTGTTGCTCCTGAAGGACCACCCTTCAGTTCAAGTCAATCGGATTAATGATTGTTCTTCCTCTTGCTGCTCCGACCTCCGTTGTGGCAGTCAATGGCATTAGAGGCATCTTTCATCAATGTCGAAAGAGCTCGATCTTGAAGTGCGACAGCTTTCGTTAGACCGTGTTTTGCCGCTGCAGTCCTGGCATCCATAGCCTCACCAATCACAATCATCTGAGCGGCAAGTTGAGTTTCATCAAGTCCGCATTTTGAGTTTGCGCCGTAGGCTCGATTCTTCGGTTTAATCACCATTCTGTTAGCCCCCTTCACTTTGTTTACAAAAAAACAACGCCGACAAGTCACCTAAAACACTTCCACTTTAGTTTACAGTTTGGTTGTCTGCTATTCAATCCGTGAAATCCTTACTTTGACTTCCTTTCACGCATAAGACCATATGGAACGACCGGCTCCATCTCATACGATCGCGGGTTGTCGTCTTTCGACGCCAGAGCCGCATATGAAAGGAGCCGGTCATGAGTCAGAGTACCACGGTTGTGGGGATGGATGCCCACAAGAAGATGATCTGGGTAGCCATGTTGATTGGGCGGCTGAAGGATCCGATCGAGTGGTCGGTCGTAAACGAAGTCAGTGCCATTCGCCGGATGGTCAGAAGGATCCAGCGGGAGGCAAAGGGCCAGGTGCGTATGTGTTACGAGGCGGGGCCGTGTGGTTACGCACTGAAGCGCACCATCGAGGGTCTGGGTATGGAGTGCGTGGTGATTGCGCCCTCGTTGATTCCACGGAAACCAGGGGACCGCATCAAGACGGACAGGCGTGATGCCCGCAAGTTGGCGGAGCTGTTTCGGGCAGGTCTGCTGACGGAGGTCACCCCACCGACCGAGGGAGAAGAGTCAGTTCGAGATCTGTGTCGCTGTCGGGAGGATGCAAAGGCGGATCTCCTCCGTTCCCGCCATCGCTTGGGGAAAATGCTTTTACGCCGCGGGATCGTATGGCAGGGAGGGAAAAGCAGTTGGACCATAAAGCATCGGCAGTGGCTCCATTCCCTCAGGTTTGATCACCCGGCGGATCAGCTCGTTTTCAACGACTACCTCGCGAGCATCGAGCACCTGGAAGAAAGGGTTAAGGGTCTCGAAGTCGCCCTGGAAGCCGTGAGCAACGAGGATCCTTATCGCGAGCCTGTCGGGACGCTTCGTTGCTTCCGGGGTATCGATACGGTGACGGCGCTAACGCTGGTGGCGGAGCTGCATGATTTTCGCCGATTCAAATCCCCTCGAGACCTCATGGGGTTCCTGGGGGTGGTTCCGAGTGAGTACTCAAGTTCAGACCGGGTAAGACGAGGGCACATCACCAAGGCCGGGAATAGCCATGCTCGAAGAGTCCTGATCGAGGCGGCCTGGCACTATCGACACCCGCACCGGTTGGGCGAGGCCCTGCGAAGACGCCGAAAGGGTCAGCCGGCCACAGTGATCGCCATTGCAGACAGAGCCGGCATGAGGCTTCACCGGAAATTCAACAAGCTTCATGGGAGGGGGAAGCCAATAGGAAAGGTTGTCGTGGCAGTGGCGAGGGAATTGGTGGGCTTTATCTGGGCAGCCTTGTATCCGCTTTCGGTTAAAGCAGCGTAAATCAGAAAGTATTCGAGAGGAAAAAATGACGGACGTGGGTCGGCACGATCGGAGAAATGCGCGGTGCACCTTTGCGACAGGAGGCTTCGGCTTCCGGACTCGCGCGATAAGAGTGCGTACTCTCCCGACGGAGCATGGTCATGCAGCTCTGCCCCTTGGGGTAACCTGCGGATATCAGAGTGACTCAGCGTCGAAGCGACCGACCCCGTCCGTCACCCTCTTCTTTCCCAGAAGAAATGAGCAGGATGCGTTACCGGGATATGCTTGACGCCGGTCGTTCCATATCAGGTGCAAGGTCTCACTTGCTTAGAGGTTTTTGAAAGTATTCCGGGTAGAGTTGGTCCCACAAAGGTTCATTACCATCATCTACCTTTTCAGCCTTTTTGCTTTCTTCTGACCATTCCAGTATCGGCATTCCGCCATTGTCGATTCCGTACATTAAATACTCATGGCTACTCCACTCAGCAATGAAGAATGTTCGTTGATGACGCCAATCGTATTTGGCCGGATAGGCACAGAATGTAACTCTTCTGGAATCAGGGCCCGCCGTCTTGGGGCCTATCTCATTGCTGTTACCATCCGCTTTTGAATCATTTGATATATTGTGCCGAACAGCTACGAAATAGTATGCATTGGTGGGCGAATGCTCAGGCTCTGGGAGGCTAAAAGACTGCCCCTTCATATTTATCACATATAGGTTTATCTCTGTAAAACCCCACGAAACTACTGTGGTAACGGAATTGTCCAACGTGTCGAATTCATAAAACATATGCACACGGTCTAGGGAGTTAATCGCCTCGCGTTCATCCTCCCACCTCCATTCCTCAAACTCCGGCCACCACTGCCAGATTCCTACCCCAACTAGGACTAGGGGCATCAACACACCCCACCAGATGTGCTTGGGGATCTTGGAGAGCTTCATCTCCCACGATTATAGCCCGGGATGGGGCCCAGCCTGACGTGTCTAGTTGTTGGCCTTATTGAAAAGAATGAACGCACCTACGGATTGATCACTCATTAATAACGCATTAAGTGGTCTTCGGCCACTTGGGGCCTCGAGGCCGGAATCCATACCGACGGACTGGATACCGATGATGACGTATCTGCTTGCCGTTCCCATCGAACCCCTGGTACAGGACCTCGTCTCCCTTTGAGGTCATGACCCACTGGTTTTCGACCTTCCAGCGCAGCGCTCGAGAATCCCATACGAGGTTGATACCCGCTTGCGCTCCGTCCGGATCTCCGGCAGGGCGAGGCGGGGTGAGGATCGTCGTCGTTGCCGCACTTCCGAACAGAAAGCCTAATACGCCACGTCTCGTTAGCATCGTCTCTCTCCTAAAAAAAAGACCGACGTCGCCTCCAACGCCGGCCTCCCTTTTCTTTTCCTGGGCGCGCAGCCCACCACCCCTGGTCGGACCTGCAATGTTCCGATCACATGGGACTTTTCCATAATTAGCGTCTGTCCCGGATCAAAGTAGAATTCCGGGAGGTCGTGACCCTTACCTCTTGGCGGGTACACGCTTAAATATTTTTTGCGCATCCTTCTGGGTAAGTACCGTATCGTACAGCCCAATGTCTTCGCCCTCGTGTTTATTAATCCCAGTATAACTCAAACTAGCATCCTCGTAACGTTTGAACTTGAAGACGGCATCGTTCATCAAAGCGCTGTTGAAGACGCCAAGACTCACGAGCAACTCAAAGTCCTTCACGCTCAGACCCGTGACCCTTTTGAATAATCCCGGTTCTAATTGGGTGATGACGTCTTTGAGACACCGCTCGCGATAGTCTGTCAGGTACATGAAGATCGGAACGCGGGTGGCGAATTTAATGAGCTTCTCTTGAATATGTTTTCGTAGGCTCTTGTATTCTCTTTCTTCCTTAGTCAGCTCCTTTTTCTCCTTCGGGGTCAATGTTTCGTCATTGGCTTCTTTACGGGTTTTCTTCACGGCCTCGGACTTGTTGATGATCGTCTCGATTTCTTGATTTAAGTTTCGAAAACCCTCAATGCTCATCAACGCAGTCATAGCTTTCTTGTTGTTCATGAGGCGCCGCAAGGTGTTGTTGTCGACATTTACCAACAACGCGCTCTCCCATCGCCTAGCAAGTAGAGTTGCGGTCGTGCCACTCATCGCCATGTCGAGGATTCCCGCTGCGTCAATCTGTTTCATCGAACTGCCGTCATAAGCTAGGACGGGAAGAAAGCTAATGAATTCCTCCACCTTCTTTTCGGGGTTGGTTTCGTCCACATTCAGTCGGCAACTATAATCGGCGATCTGTCGCAAGGCGCGATCAGGCGCGAAGTCAAAGACATAGCACTCTTCTTTGATGACCTGTTCCTCATTCGGGGAATTGCCGTCGGGATTGTGTACCGTCCAGGGTGATTGCACTCGGAATGCCGCTTGAAAGTATGTTTCCGGACTGGACAAGTTGCGAAGCATGAAAACTCCTGTCCACGGTTTGACCGTTATTCCCGTGGTAAGCTTGCCACAAGAAAGCGTAATGGTCTTGGTCTTTAGAGGGTCGTCCATGGCATCTTGAACGGGGGGAAGTGCCGCCACGCCGATTCCGGCGGCACTGCCGGCTGCCACTACCACACGGTAATCGTGGTAAAAGCGATTTTGCTTCTTTTCCATCAGGTTCCGCATGGCGTGGCAGGAAGCAACGCTGGGAAGGAACCAGAACGTATGTGAAAGGACGTTTAACAGCCGCGCGTCAGAGAATGGCATGGGGGGTTTTTGCGCACCAAGTTTCAGATTGTCTACGGTGGTCGCCATGAAGGTTCCACGGATCAAGGCCAGCCACTTTTGAACCTCGTCCTGGTAGGTGAACTTGGCCTTCTCGCCAATGCCGGTGGCCGAGAAAAACACGTTGAGATCGAATTCGTTAAACTCGCCTTGCATGGCAATTTCTCGGATCGCGTCCGGCAACTGGTAGGTCAGCAATACCATGCGGGGGAGTGCTATGTAGGGGTTATGTTTGCTTTTCCATGCTTGCTTGGCTTTCTGTTCATCAGAATAGGTCCAGTTGAAAATCTGCTCTTCAATGAACTCACCTGATGAAATTGCCCGGAATGGTGTGCCTGACAGGTAAAGATAGCCATTTGTTGTGATGGGCATGATCTCTTCGTCGAACACCTCAATCCCTTCGCCTTCGGCAAACGCCACTTCCTTCTTATCCTCGGACTCAAAAAGCTCCTTCGCGTTCTCTCTCCAAGCTCCGTAGTGATACTCATCAAGAATTACGCAATCCCAGTTGGTGGTATGTACCCACTCATTCTTGGTCTTGATGCCGCCCGTGTTGCGGTTTCTGCCCAAGTAGTCCTGAAACGACCCGAAACATACGAATGGTTTCCTTTTGTCGCGGTCTTCATGAGAAAGTCCGCCAGGTTTGATAAACTGCCAACCATTAAAATCGACATGGCATTTCAGATCTTCTTCCCAAGCGCTTTGTACGGCTGGTTTGAAAGTTAAGACAAGAACCTTGCGCCAGCCCATCTTTAGAGCAAGTTGATAGGCACTGAACGTCTTGCCGAACCTCATTTTAGCATTCCACAGAAAATGCGGCGGCTTGTTTCGGTTACCCCTCTCTTTGCGCCAACTGGTGAAGTAATCCGCTGTTTTCTTTACTGCCGCTTCCTGTTCCGGGCGCATCTTGAAATTAAGTGAACGGTTTTCTTCGTTTAGTTGTCCGGTTTTGACCGCGATGATCGCAGCCTTCACTTGAGCGACTGTGCATCGAAACCACTCCCCATCGGGGTTCTTGATGCCGTTTACTCGCAACATCCGATGTACATCATGATCCGTAAACGACGTTCCATCTCCTCGCATAGCGGACTCTTCTAGAACAATTCGGTATGGTGGTTTTCCTGGTCGTTTTGTTGGGTATTGTTGTGCTACGCGGACTTGAGCGTCCAGTGTGGTGTAACCAACTTTCAGCAACCCCTTGTACTGTGGATTGCTGTCATCGTAAGCGTAGATCTTGGGCCGAGGTTCTGGGCGGGGAGGGAATAACTTCTTATTCACTTATCGGACTCCATTGGTTGCACTATGGACTCAATGAAGGTGATTTCTTTTTTGCTTAGTCTGTAACGCTTATAGAGTTCTTCATCGATCCACTTCTTTTTCAAGAGGATTTCGGGGACGAATGCGTAGACATCCTTAGTCGCGTGTTGTGTGGCCTTGCGCAAGGACACAAGAAACCGGACAAAACGTGTTCTGAGATATGCTGCGTACCGCTCGGCCAGCGGCTTGCTGTCGAACCGTCCAGCGACCAAGTACGTCTCCGAGCACGCCTCTCCAGGCCCCGAAATTATGGGGCTACTCAAAAACTTTGTCTCGACCGCCGCGCTTGTACCTTGAACCGCCGTCATCAACACTTTCCAGACGTCGATCCACTCCGGGTTTTGCTTAATGTCCGGGCGTGTGATCCAGGAGATCTTTTGGGATCCGTGGAGTTTGATCGGCTTTTTCAGGCCTTTCGACGAATTGGAACCGTGAAAGTTTGTTGGAAAGCCAAAAGGTTTCCTGCTGGACACCCGTTTATCCAACGTTGGCTCAGGGTGACCATCGACGCGATATGCGCGGACTTTATCAAGAATTGAGACGGCCTCGTTCCTGCGGACCAGAACGTCGTAGGTGTCCAATCGGCGTTCCAACTGTGGACCGAGCGGTTCGCCATCCCACATCGTCTGGACAGCGCACGGTCCATCGTAATCCCTATCCCAAAGAAAGTATGAGACTCCACCTCGTATTTTTACGCCAGGGAATCCATCGTAAAGCTTCGGGTAGTCAACCAGATTTCGAAGGCGCGATTCTTTGAGCATACGCTTGCGAAAGTTGTCCAAACCCTTGCCGCCAGTGAACCAACGTGATGGCGTAATCATCGCAATGTACCGAGGTTTTAGGTTGATTGCGCTCTCGACGAACTTGTGATAAATCGGTGATGCGCTCGCACCATGTCCACCATCGTTCAACTGGTATGGTGGGTTGCTGATGATGACGTCGAATTTCATATTGAATATCCCCTCCGGCTCCTCCGTGTGAATAAATTGATAGGCATGGGTCTCCAGTTCTAAATTCCGTTCGTAGTTCTCTTCGTTTGCGTTGCAAAACGCGCAATGGCCATTCTTCCAGGCATGCTTGACGGGTTTGAAAAGAATATTCCCCTGCTTGTTGGTAAAGGTTTCGCAGACGGAATATTTCCCATCCGCCTTTTTCGAGCAATACGCAGACCGGCGGGACAACAGAGCGGTCAATTCGGTGATGGCGAGACCGTAAAGCTGATTCTTAAAGATATGGTTTAACCGCCTCTGTCGATTAGGGATCTTCTTATCCAGCCCCTTGTTGAGGCGCTTGGCAATTTCCCGAAGAAAAATGCCCGACTTACAGCCCGGATCGAGGAATGTGGCGTGTTTGTCACGCCAGAGGTCCGCGGGAAGAAGGTCAAGTACCTGGTTGGCCATTTGAGGTGGAGTAAAGATTTCGTCGCTGCTCAAGTTGGCGATACAGGTAAGGACATCGGGGTTGTAACTACTGCTGAACATGGCCGATCTCCATGAAGTGGGCCGGGGGGTATTCTTTTTTGGGCGTGGGGATGAACACCTCATCGCCCAAGTCGGAGAAAAGTGGAAGCCCTTTGACGTGCTCATGTTCCAGTAATCCGTGAAAAGTGAAATCACGCCGTTTGAGCATGCTGCCGTTAACAAGGGACCATTCCGGGAAGACGATGTATTCTGGGGGAGGGCCTACGGTCTTGAGGGTCAGGGCGTCTCCGCAGATTATGTTGAGTTCGAAAAGAAAACGGGCAGATTCGCGGCACTTTTCCTTTATCGTAGTCTTAAAGAGGCCCTTGTAGGTCGCTTCAAACTTGTCGAACAGCCTCCTCCGGCACTGCTGTACATTGTCTTCCAGGATATCAATACCGTAGATTGAGGACACTGCAAGTATGGCATAGCGCTCGTAATCCAATTGCGATTTCCCGTATCGCTTGGCTACGATCGTTAGTTTTCGCTCCAAGATAACGATCAGAAAGTTGCCGTTGCCGCAAGCAGGTTCAAGGAACCGCGAGTCGATACGTTCCGTTTCCTGCTTTACGAGATCAAGCATGGCGCTGACCTCGCGTTCGCGGGTGTAAACTTCCCCATAGTCTTGAATGCGTTTCTTCGATATGACGTGTTTTTCCATCAGTCTTTTGTCGCTAGGCATTGATTAGTGTTTTTCAGAGCCACGAACGTTTCTGGTGAGACCAAATATAGCAGACGAACCAAGATAGGATCAATTATCAAAGATTAACTACTTCACGACTGAACTTATCGCCAGGTCGCTGTGATGCGGCTAATCTAGCTTGTTTGTGCTTTCTCGAATAGTGGTATGTGCCAAGGGAAGGGAATGACCTTCCCCCATTCCTTGTACCAGTGAATATTAATTGAGGGAGCACTGGTTACCTCCCTTTGACGTCAGTACTTGGTTTGGCCCAACAGTACCTTTCGGAAAACTGGCCCCGGCATAGCAAGTGCTAACCCCCACTCCTAACATTGACCCCCGGCCGTGCACTCCGGTATTGTGCGAACGTGAATAGTCTCCTCGCCAGCCTCCTTTATGCCCAATCCACGCAGGATGACCCATCTACGCAAGATCTCGAATTACTCAAGATGGTATGTGCTGCGGTCGTCGCGCTAATTGTGGGCGCTGCTCTATTTTACCTTCGTGATTTTACAAGCCAAAAACATAAAGCCACGGAAAGTCGGAATCAATACGAAAGCTTGCTCTACCTATTCCTGAAAGAAGTTGCAGCAGGCATTGAAAGCTGCAATCAGTATGTACGTCAAATAGCTATGTCCCAGGCGTCCGCTTCTAAGCTAAGCATTCTTACAACACCGGGGCATATGAGTCGCATTGGGGAATTAACCAAGGACCCTGCCTTGGTGCCAGCCCTTCACGACATTTACCGCCTTTTCGACCTAGTCCAATTTCAGATTGAAAAATTCACCTCATCCGGGAACCCGGATGATTTTAAGAGAGTGATCGCATTCGTTCGCGACGATATCCCAATGTTTAGGAAAGCTAGCGACTCCCTTATTGCCGCTTGTGATACGAACCTGAAAGGCGACATGAAAGTGGCATCCCAGGCTGTCAAACAGAAACTAACCGACTTCAGAACAGAGTGCGCCGGCTGGCTTAACGCACACCACTGCCTAAGCGTAGCATTGTCATTCACACCGGAGCATGGGGATATAGACCTAAAGGTAATCGAGGACCTCTTGGATGGTGTCCCTGAAAGGTGCAACTTTCTAAGGGGGTTGCACAAATTCCTGTTGAATTCCGCTCGCTCGGGCCCCCAAGATGAAGACCCTTTAATCCTCGATGAACCTAATTGGATGGCCTTAGCAAAGCTTGGGGAATCTCTTATAGATAAACCTATTCTGCTACCATCCAACCCTACAAACTCTGATATGCTCAAGCTGCTGTTCAGATGGTACAGGTACATCAAGCGTCACAACCCCAAGACATACGACCCATACACCCCTTCTCCTAAGTAGTGCCGGTTCTTCTGCCCCCTCGAAAAGGAGCGAGTCGTAGGCCCACTGTGGGATCCACTACTTTGGTCGCACCTTGGTGTTGGCTACCTTTTGGCCATCCTCGCCTTTCGGAAAGTCATTCATCATTAGTTCCTCCAGTTCATCCAACTCCCGCCACTTAGACGGAATACTGAGGCTTCTCTTAGCCTCCTTCACTTCCACCCGCTTCTTGTCGACCATCCTTGCTCCTCGAAATAGAGTTAACCTGTAAATCTCTAACTCGCATAAATCAATTCACCAGGTGTATCCAATCACCCGGCATCGTTCATTTTTTGTCTTTTGGGACGTTTTCCCTCGCCCGTTAGCCTTTCTTTTTTTTCAGCCAGATATCTCTCCAGATCCTCCCTGCGCACGTACACGCCTTCTGAAAATTTGGCCAATTCCGAGGCCTCACTCGCCAAAATGGTCCCTTCGAATCTCACAGGCTGAGCACAGACCGGGCACCGACCAGCGAAAGCCTGTGTCACTGCCTTCCAATGACACTTGATCCCCGTAGCTTTGAGAATTAGAGCGCCTTGTTAGATATAAAACACCTTTGTCGTGCGCCAGAAGAGTGACCATACGCGCGAAGAGGGCTTTCCCCGTGCCACACTTCGTTCAAAGGCAGATTTATTGATTCTAGAGGTGCTGAAAATACGTGGGTCGTTCAGATGTGAGTACAGACGGCGACAAGGGGGTGACAACCTGCCCACATTTGCCTGTTTTAATCGGACATAATAATATCCGAGATTTCAGAAGTTACTCCCGACAGATCAGGGAACATATCCGACTTACGTTTCCCAATAGCGCCCAACTGACCTCTAAGTCTACGAATTGATGTCGCATCCGACGTGTCAATATTCCACACTTCATCAGGCTCGATTGCAACGAGTGGGTTTGCGTGCATGACAAACACACCCTTTTGGACGTAGATTCTCCTGTCTATGCGATGAGGCGCGATGGCAATCGGTGGTGAACCCTTTCGTGAGTCTGACAATGATCTATCGAACAAATCTGGTGGAGCTGGCCAGGGTGGACTTTCTTCGCCTAGACCCTCAAGTGTATGGATCTTTTCAAAGATAACCACGCTAACTTGAGGGGATTCCGCTTTGAGGTTTTCTATCGAAAAATATAATGCGACTAGAGGGTCTGTCGTGAAATCAAGTAATCTTGTGGGTAGGCCATGATGTTGCGCCAGTGACAACATTAACCATTGGTTTACCTCTGCTTCACTAAGCGTGATTTGGGGTGGGAAAAGCGACGCGCCTTCTGTTCGGAACATAAGAAAACCACCCTTTTCCCTACCCAAACATCTGCCAATCGCATTCTTACCAAGTCCACGGGCAACCTTTGGGAACAGCGGCCATGATCCACCCTGACCGCGAAATAGGAGCGCAGGCGTCCCTCTAAAGCTTTCTCCGAATTTCGTTACCGAGTCAATAAACTCAGTGAGTGTCCGAACTGTTGTAGCCACGAATACCCCTTTTTTATGCGATCTGGAACAACACCATCAGCGCCAACACCCCAGCAACGGAGCCCGCCAAGGATGAGATCAGGACCAAGTATCCAGTGAAAGCATGCCGAGGACAATCATCATCTCCCAAAAGCCCATCCGCGCTCCTTTTTACCGGAGGTGAAGTCGATCGTCATTCGCCTTGAACGATCGCAACCTTCTACCACCTCTCTAAAAACTTGCCCAGGCTATCAAGCCAACAACCAAAAGGATGGCGAGCATAATAAGGAGAACCAAGAAACCTGACCGATCGGCCCGACGCCAAGCGGAAACGTAACCGCAGTTAGGACAGCTCTTAGCACCTGTTGAGAGTTTGCCATTGCACTCAGGGCATGAAGTGATCATTTTCACCTCCCAGATCAAGGCTTGGATTTCCAATGTGGCGGCACCTTCCGGATCCGCCAGGTGGGGCCATCCGCTGCCCGGAATTCTTACAAGGCTGATGATTTCCGCTTTTTGGCCATAGTTATCGTTAGGGAGTTCACCCCTGATTGATAATCACAACGATATCGGCGCTGTGCTCTGGTTCTTTTTCCTGAGTTTTTGCTGCCATATCAATATCAACATCGACCACCGTGACATTCCCTCTTCCGTCTCGATACCAGACTAAGTTGGTTTCACCCTCGCGGGTCACTGCAAACGGTTCACCAATGTTGCGATCCAACTTCAACGTAGTAGGCATGATCTACCCTTCCTAAATACCGTCAAACGATTCGAGACACCACCGCCCACACCCCACTTGGTTGACGGAGTTCTCCGACGATTCCGGGGCGCCACCCATGATGGGCGTCCACCAGTTTCCCATTCCCATCATACAGCCCTTAAATTCGCATGCAGGGCAGAACCAGATATAAAATCCCTTAACGGTGCGCCAGAACAGAACGAGTCCACACGAAGGGAATAGTGCGTTACTTGAGAATCTTGGATTGACCCATCCACTTAACTCGAGCGAGAATCCCCCTGAGAGTTCAGGGAGGTGGTTGTATGGCGTTTCCAGATCAAGTAATTATCGCATCATGGATTCGGGCGTCTGGAGGAGTGGGTGGGCGGATTGCGTATTGCGAATGCAGGCGCAAATCCCATGATCATTCCATTCCGTGTGATAGGAAATTGTATCTAGCTAATCGCGGACGCTTGAAGTGCCCTGGGTGTTGGGAGGCAAATCATAGGACGAGAGTTGCTTCTGGCGGCAAAGATACGGTTTCAAACTGCGAGATCCTCTGCTGGGATTGCCACCGCGCAACTTTCTAGGCCCTCTTAAACGAAGCCAGA
>SDBS01001477.1_pt1 | contig 23747 bp, 20 predicted proteins | sample 2277091 | NCBI WGS metagenome assembly SDBS01 (sample SAMN10404972, study PRJNA504765) | marine sediment metagenome | isolation source: marine sediment core GS10_PC15, 163 cmbsf | place: Arctic Ocean: Southern Knipovich Ridge | collected 2010
ATTATTATTAAACCTAATATGGGAAATCCAATATTATTAAATCTTAGGGATTATAAAGATGAAAAAGGGATTATTAATAAGCAGGTATTTTTCGAAGCATTAATAATTACCATTCCGGATCAAAAAGTTAAGGAAATCTTAGATTTTTTCCATCTAAATATCTATATCCAACCAATTTTAAAAGATGAAGGAGATTTCGAGAAGAGAAGAGGTGAAAGATATCCTTTACAAATTTCAGAAATTGAAAAAATTGAGGAAATAGATTTTGATGAAGAGCAAGATATATTAAAGGAAGAAACTTGTGTCGAAATGGATCTATATGAAAATATACTTCAAATAGATAACATCTTTGGAGAGCGAAAAAATCTTTATAGAGTTAAGTTCCAAATAAAACAAATTAAAGAGATAGACACTATATTTAAAGAATTTAAGAGATCCTCAGTATTATGTGATATAGTTCACGATTTACCAAATAGAATAGAAAACAAAATTAACTATCATAGCATTGCGATTTTTGATAAGGACTGGGCAAATTTTAAATTTATTCACGCTACTGATTTACATGTTGCCTACAGAAATGATGCTATTTCGAAATATTTAAAAGATAAGGCTAGGAAAAAAATTAAAAAGAGAAAAGATAGCAAACTAAGACCATTAAAAGATATCCCTTTTATTTTAAAGAGAGATTTCGAATTTAAATTTGGATTTCAAGAAGATAAGATTAATGAATTAGGTACTGCGAAATATAATTTTAATTATAGCCTAAGGAAATTAATTAAATATATTAATGAACAAGTTAAGGAGAATGAGTTAGATTTTGTTTTATTTACAGGAGATTTAGTGGATTTTGTTGAAATTGCTAAAAGTAACAACCTGTATAAAAATAATTTCTTTGTATTTATAGAAATTTTACTTGGATTAAATAGGGGTTTAGATGATAAACCAGAGTTTATGGATGGCGAGATTATCAATAAACAGGAAATTTTCGCACCAATTTTTACAATTGTTGGGAACCATGATTATCGGAAAGGTCATTATAGCCTGAGTTTTGATAGTATTCATAAAATTTTTGGAATGACAAACAGAGATGTTAAAGGATATGATGATATCAAATTTCATCAGTATTACAAAATTTTGTATTCAAGAAATAAATTTTTAAAGACATATTTCAGGTATTTAAATCCTAATCTAAATTATATGGTAAAAATTGGTGATTTTTATGATTTCATATTTCTTGACACGGGTCAAGATTCCATTGCTGATATGCATGATTTACTAAAAGGTGCTCCAAGTACTAAAGGACTCAAAGATTATCAGATAGATTTGTTAAGATCTTATATTCAATTGTCTCAAGATAAAAAGATCGTTATTGTATTGCATACTCCTCCGGTATCGCCAAACTTAAGCTACTTCAAAAGGAGGAAACTAAGGAAAAAATTCGGTTTAAAGAGAAAGTTAGAATGGTCTGACTTTTATGAGGCTAATCTAAAAAATTATATCGGACATAGCCGCCTTGATAAAATTATAAATTTGAAATATCAAACAATTATGTATAATTGGGCAGATTTTCTAAGAATACTAACTGGTTCGGATAAAATTATCAAAAGAAAAGTAGACTTAATCCTATGTGGCCACACCCATACTCTAAAAGAGTTCAGATTAAAAGAGGCTAAAGGAGATGAAACTGAATTTACAAAATTTGGATTTTATGGATTTCCTGTTTATATTGAAATTCCATGTGAAATTTACACTTCTCGATATCGAGATGTTCTTAAAACTTTTAAAAATCCTTTAGACCTTAAAAGCTGGTTTGATGTTAACAAACCATTTATTTTTCAAACACAAGCGGTAGGTCCTTTATCATATAAAACTAAGTTTAAACCTCCAGGTTTTCGGTATTTTACTATTAAGGATAATCAAATAACCGATGTCGATGTCTATTCCCTGCATCTAAAAGAAAAATTAGAATAGTCGAAATAGATTTTCAGGGGTTGCTTTCCATAAGGTTTAATACCTCTTCATAAGTAGTTTCAGGCATTGGTCCAAAATATTCTACTTTCAATGCACCTACAGCATTCGCGAACCTTGCAGTTTTTTCTAATTCCCATCCTGCTAAATATCCAATAATAAATGCTCCATCAAAAGAATCCCCTGCTCCAGTTGGATCCATTTCATTTGCTTTATATCCATTAATTTTTAATCCTTCTTGATGATCTTTGTTAAAAACCGTACAACCCTCTTTACCTTGTTTCAACACTACAAATTTAGGTCCCATTTCTAATAATTTCTTTGATGCTTTTATTTCACCACTTATCCCTGCTAACATTTCTGCCTCTTCTCCTGAGGGTAGCAAAATTGTAGTAGAATCTAAAACGGGCTTACAAATTTTTAAAATTGAGTTAATATCTAACATTTCTGGTCTAAGGTTTGGATCAAATGATATTAAGACATTGGGATTTTTTTCTTTGGCAATTTTTAGGGCTTTATAACAAGCTTCTTTGGAATTTTCACTAATTGAAAGAGCGCTTCCTGTGATATGCAAACTTTTAACGTTATTAAAATAATCTTCCTTTATATCTAGGGGAGAGGTAACTCCTGCGGCACCAGCAGCAAAAATAAATTTTCGAGAACCATCTGAATTATATTGATTGAATGCAATGCCGGTTGTTATATCTTCAGCGGTTCTAATTTGAGAGACATCTACTCCATCTTTTTTTAATCTTTCTACAATAATGCCTCCAAATTCATCATCACCTATTACTCCGATATAACCCGTAGAAAAATTAAGAGATTTTGACATTCGTGCAGCACAATCTATAAATATTGCCGGTGCTCCACTTGGAAAAGGACCTTTATATAATCCGATCTTCCCGTGAGGCATATTTACTTCTGTTCGCAAAAGTTCAGCTAACAATTCACCCAAACATATAATATCTGGAGGCATTTTTTGATGTTATTTTTTTTTGTTTGTTTTCATAGAAAGAAAATTTCCTTCCTTATTTGTTATAAAGAAGGTTTCTATTAATAAAAATTGCAATTCCACTCAGAAAAACTCTATTTAAGAGATCTCTTTATATATTACTAATAATTTATTTTAGCAATTTTTATAAAATCCGTTATATTTTCATCAAAAAAAGCGTATTAAATTAAAAAGTGAAAAAATATGGTTATAAAAACAAATATTACAGAAATGTTTGGAATAAAGCATCCAATCTTTCAAGCACCTATGGGTCCAGAAATTACAAAAAAACTTGCTATGAAAGTCTCTGAAGCGGGAGGTATGGGCGTTATTGGTCATGGTGCTCCTTGGAGTTTTCCAGGATCATCACTAAAAGCAAGGATAGATATGAAAAAAGAGTTAGAATATGTTATTGAACATACTGATAAACCGTTTGGGTTTAATCTGAGAACAGGAAGATTGCAACGAGATGCTAAATATCTATGCTCTGATATACCAAAATTTATCTTTAGTAATCCAAAATTAAGAGAGCAATGTGTATATGCAATTACAAGTGCGGGAAGTCCAAGATTGTTACCTCAGTCAAAAAATTTCCAAAAATTAAAATCAAGTTCCAACATAAAACACTTTCATGTTGCACCAGCATTATGGCTTGCCGATAAATGCGTTGCATCAGGTGTTGATGGCCTAGTTGTTACTGGAGGAGAAGGAGGTGGTCATCAATCCTACGAACAAATAAGCACGTTGGTATTATTGCAACAAGTTACACAAAGATATCCCGACATGCCTGTTATAGCATGTGGAGGCTTTGCTACAGGGCAGGGATTAGCGTCTGCTTTAGCCGGCGGTGCTGGAGCTATAGTTATGGGTACTAGATTCATTGCATGTACTGATAGCACTTTTCCACCAGCTTACAAAAACCTTATACCACCCGCTAACGCGGAGGATACAGTGTTAACCTCAGGGCTTTTAGGTCCAGTAAGACTTTGGAAGAATGAATATACTCTCCATCATGGTCAATTTATTGACAAAGTTACTAAGGTAGCGGAAGAAAAAGCAATGTCTATTAAGGAGATGATGGACTATATGTCACATTGGAGGGATCCTAGTGAAAAAAATTTGCATAGTCGAGTTCTTTTAATCGGTCAAACGATTGGTCTTATAAATAGTATCGAAAGTGCGAAGGATATAATAGAATCTGTTGTAAGTGAAGCAGAAAAGAGGTTAAAAAAAGCTAATAGTTATATTTCCTAAAATTTTATTTCTTGTATTAATTTTCAATAATAATTAAATTTATAATAATTCAGTGAAGAAAAATGGTTTTAAAAACAAACATTACAGAAATGTTAGGAATGAAGCATCCTATTATCCAAGCTCCAATGGGAGGAACAGGGCTAGTAGAATTAGCTTTAGCGGTTTCTGAGGCTGGAGGTATTGGTGTTATCGGTCATGACTTGCCTATAGGCTCAGATGAAATGTATGCCCAATCTCGAAAAGCTTTGAAGGATCATATTATATATATAGCAGAACATACAGATAATCCATTTGGAATTAATATACGGACCACTAGAGTCCAACGAGATGCTGAAATAATGTGCACAGAAATCCCAGAATTTATCATGAATAATCCAAAGCTTAAAGAGCAAGTAGTATACATTGTTACAAGTGCAGGAACATCAAGAATGCTTCCTCAATCAAAAAGTTATCAAAAATTAAAACAAAGTGGCTCTAATATTAAACATTTTCATGTTGCTCCTGCTCTATGGCTTGCTGATAAATCCGTTGCTTCAGGTGTTGATGGATTAGTATGTACAGGGAGTGAAGGAGGGGGGCATCAATCATATGAGGAAATTAGTACTTTGGTGCTGTTACAACAAGTAACAGAAAAATATCCTGATGTTCCTTTAATTGCATGTGGAGGATTTGCAACCGGTCAGGGACTAGCAGCTGCTTTATCAATGGGAGCAGGAGCTATAGTTATGGGTTCCAGATTAATTGCTTCAAAAGAGTGTGAATTTCCTAAGGCTTATAAGGCAATTATACCCCCTGCTAACGCTGAGGATACTGTTACTGTCTCAGGCATGCTCGGACCAATTAGACTTTGGAAAAATGAATATAGTCTTAAGCATGGTTACGTTGGTAAATCAGAAAAAATGGCGAAAGAAAGAAAAATGACTATAGAAGATATGATAGAGGAAGGAAGTCATTATGCAAATATCACAGAACGTAATATACATGATAAAGCTCTTCTATTGGGTCAGAGTGCAGGACTTGTTAAAAGTATAGATAGTGTAAAGGATATAATTGAAAGTGTTGTTAGTGAAGCAGAAAAACGTTTAACAAAATCAAGTACTTACGTACAATAATATCCTATCAAGTTCTTTTTTTTTATTTTTATCAGTAATTCTTATACACTTTTTAATTAATTTATTTTTTGGAAAAATTTTAACAGCTTACGTTTCAAATAAGCAAATTACTAATAAAAAGTAAGAAAATATTTCCAAATGATTAGAATATTGTTTATTAATACATATCAATTGCATCCATTATCATAAGGACGATATAGTATAACATAACCGTTATTAAAATCCCGCCACAAATCAATACAAATATATTTACTTTTTCCATAATAATTTCAATCTTTTTTTTTCGTTTGTTATTAATCGTTTTCAGTTATTTCGAGAACAAATATTTTATCAAATATTTGAGGTAAACTATCAACAATATTTTTTCGAAAAGATCTTGTAAAAAATAGAGCTATAATCGCACTTAACCCAAATTGTATCAATCCATTAAGAATGAATTCAAATAGTGCTGCAGGGAATCCAAAAAGCCATAATTCATAAAGAAAATAGCCAGTTACCATAATAAATCCTCCAATAATCACTGCTAATATATCTCTTTTGGACAAATTTCGATTATTTTTCCTAGGATTCGCAATTATTCCTATAACAAATCCTTCTAATCCCTTAATAATCAAAGTCGCAGGAGCGTAAATAGCGTATCCTAATAATATATCTGCTAAAGCAGAGCCGATTCCTCCCGCTAAACCACCTATTACTGGACCTAATAATAATCCCGTAATCATTACTCCAGCATCTCCAAGATTTATAAATCCTTTAGTCGCTGGGATAGGAAATGCAGTTATCATTGTTAAAACGCATATTAAGGCGGCAAAAATGCCGATAGTAGAAATTGACAAGGAGTTTGTAGGATAAAGATACCCCATAAAGGTCTTACCTTTATATCGAAAATGCTTTTCCTTATCGTTTTTACTCGTAACTTCCATTTTTTAAACTAAAATAAGAATTAATAAGTTTAATCTTTTATAGTTTGAATAAATCTAAGCTGATATTTTAATTTTATAGTTTTTGTGATAGAATCACTCAATTCCTTCAAAAAGGGTGATTTTTTAAGAATGAGATTTTACATGTTATCCTGTTTTTATGATGGCAATAACAAAATAATTTAAAAAAAAAATATTAAATTTTAAGATTTAATATTCTTTACTTCTATTTTTTGATTCTTGGAATAGTATCGAGAAGTTTTTCACCATTTCCTCTAAATTCAAAAAATTTGGGATTTTATTTTTATTCAATTTACGTGAGACGCGCTTAATTTCTCTTGGATCTCCAATTAAATTGACAAAAATTGGTTTTGAAGTTGCCATTGAATCTTCTATTATTTTATCAATACTCCACATGCCACCCTTAGCGCAAAACATATTAATAAAAATCCCTTCTATGTTGGGTTCATTAACTACAATATCATAACAAGATTTTATTATATCGCCGCCAGTTAACTTTTTTGACAATCCTTTTTCTATTGCTGGCCAAATATCTAAGAGAGCAAACCGGTTAGGGGGCATCCAAGTTGGATATATTTCTTCAAGAGCATTAAATGCTATATCTCCTAAATTTGGAAAATTTAATCCATTAAGTTTTGTAAGATCTGCTAAAACTGTACCAAATCCGCCAGAACCTGTAATTGTACAAACATTACCCTTCTCAGGTAAAATTTTTTCAGTTTCATACATCATAGAAAAAGTTCTTGCAAACTGAAATAAATCATGGAAACCACTTGCTTTGATTACACCTGATTGCTTAATTATAGCATCAATTAATTGCGAGTTTTCAGCGAGAGATCCAGTATGACTTTGGGTTGCTTTCTGTCCTTGGGAGGTTAATCCCCCTTTTGCCAAGATTATAGTCTTTTTCTTATTTCTTGCTCGTCTGCATAATTCAATGAATTTTCTAGGATCTTTGAATGATTCTAAGTACATTGCCACAACATTAACAGAAGGATCTTCTAACATGTATTCTAGAAAATATGTTTCATCAAGATCCATCTTATTTCCAATTGCACAAGAATATCTATAACCTGTGTCAGGATACGCCTCCATTTGATGTCCCAGATACCCGCCGTTTAATGTCCCTGACTGAGTAATTATAGCAATATTACCTCTCTTATAATTACTGAAATATGCAAACCCTGTAAATAAGCCGCCTCTCTCATCTCCTTTGAGATCACTATCTCCATCGATCTTTGAGATCCCAAGGCAATTAGGACCTATAATTCTAATTTTTGAGAAGTTTTCTGTTATTTTTACGATTTCATCTTTTAATTCAAGACCATGCTTGCCTACTTCCTCGAATCCTGATGATTCGATAATAGCTCCTTTAATACCTTTTTGAATACATTCCCTCAATATTCCAGGAATAAGAGTATTACCTACGTAAAATATCGCGATATCAACATTATCATTAATATCTAAAACAGTTTTCTCAAATTTTAGACCAAATAACTCCCCTTCTGCGTTTGGATTTACTAAATAAATTTTACCTTTAAAATTATTTTGTGTAAGATTTCTAACAATGTGTTGTCCACCTTTCATTGGATTCTTCGAAGCACCAATAACAACTACAGATTTAGGATTGAAAAAGGTGTGAATGATACTATTCTCTGACAATTTTGAATCACTTTGAGTCATATAGATAATAAGTATTTATGATGTTTTAGGAAATATTTTTTGATTCATATTTTTTACTATTTGAAAATAGTATATGAGAAGGAATAGGTACATTTTGAATTAAGTCAGCACTTTAGATATTAATAAGCTTTATATAATAAATTAATCAAATAAAATCACTAAACTATATTATTTAATTGAAGTGTTTATTATGACTAATACTAATAGTGAAGACTTTATTGAGAATGAAATCTTTAAGCAGTCTAAAGGAATCATGGCTAGCTATAATATGCATCAGTTCTTTGGGCAATGGATTACAGGACCTTTCGGTATGTATGTGTTTATATTCTATGAAACCCAAATCGGTCTAAATGTCGCATTAATCGCTCTAGCATTTATCTTATATTCTGTTTGGAATGCTATTAACGATCCTCTCGTAGGTTATATAATGACAAGAATTCGTATGCCATGGGATCAGCGATGGGGAAAAAGATTTCCATGGATAATAATAGCGGGAATACCGTGGGCATTCACTTATTTATTCGTCTTTCTTGTTCCTTTTACTTTGGATCCTGTAAGTGATCAGTGGACTATTTTTCTATGGCTTTTATTAACTATCTGCCTTTATGATACATTGTTCACAATATGGGATGTTAACGTTTTATCGATGTTTCCAGACAAATTTAGAGGACATGAAGAGCGTAGAACCGCGTCAGGAATAGGAGCGTTAATCGGTATGACTGGAATCGTTGTATCATCAGTAATACCACCATTATTCATTGATTTTGGCACACCTGAAACATTTAGAACGCAAGCATGGATTATGGGTGCTGTGGCTTTGATAATTTTAGTCTTTATGATCCCAGGGATTCGAGAAGATAAAAAAACTCGAAACCTATATCAAGAAAGATTACTGAAAATCAAAGAGAAAAAACAAGATTCCTTTTTTAAAACAGCGAAAAATGTCATGTCTAATAAAAGGTTCATGACTAAGATGCTATTTTTCTTTGGGTATCAAGCAGCTGTAGCATTGCTAGGATCTTCTGCTCTTTATATGATAATTTTTGTACTTGACTTGGAAGCTTGGTATTTAGGTGTTCTTATGGGCGCGATGCTATTAGGGGCATTTTTATCGGTTCCCCTATGGCTCAAATTATCTCACAAACTAAATGACAATAAGAAAATAAGCATTTATGCGGGATTTGTAATGTTTCTCGCTTTTCTACCTATGTTATTTGTTACTGAGCTTATTTTCTTTATTATTGTGATGATTGTCTTTGGAATTGGGTTAGGCGGTCAATGGTTTGCTGACCCTCCCACCATGGCTGATGTTCTTGATGATGCAGCTATACGGACTGGTAAAAAGGAAGAAGAAATTTATTTCGGTTACCAAATGTTTTTCATTCGGCTAAGTGGTGTCGTAGTAGCAATTATCTTTGCCGTTGTGCATATCTTAACCGGATTCACTGAGGGAATCAGTAGTAGAGCAGAACTTTTCGAAAGGAGTCCAACTCCTGAATTAGCCTTATTAGGAATACGGTTTCACACAGCACTCATCCCTGCAATTTTGGTTCTCATTTGTACGTTAATCTTTTGGAAATTTTATGATTTAACTCCTGATATAGTAGCAGCGAATAAAGCTAAATTACAACAACTTAAACTTTAAATTAATAACTCATTTTTTTTTATTTTCCTCTCTTTTATACTTAAGATAATAATAGACGAATTTAATGAAAAAAAAATAGAGTAAATAAAATAATTTTTAATAAATTAAGTAGATCATTTTTTAGTCCTTTGCTGGTTTCAAGAACTCAGGTTTAATTTTAGTAATTCTGGACACAATTTTAGCTTGTAATTCTAATACTAGACTAGACTTTGATTCGGAGTTAATTTTCATATTCCATTTGTAATTAGGCTCTTCGATTAATGATGGTTCGGGCTCAGATTTAACGAATGTTACATCTTTAGTTTGCTTAAAATCAAAGTTTAAATCTAAATCGTTGTTTAATTTATTTTCAATGGTAATTTTCCTTGAAATTTTATCGTATCGGGTTCGAACTTCGATTTGCTCTTTGGGATTAGAAGCATCCTCATATGTAACTTTTGCAACTCCCTCAACTATATTCACGATGTCATCATCGACTATTATATCATCATCAATTAAATCTTCTGAGTTAATTTTAGTACCCGAGCTCTCTGCTGTATTGAGAAAAAGAAAGGGCAAATTATTCTTATAAAGAGTCATTGGAGAATTAACGGGAATATCTTTACTGACAAGATCTCCTTCCTTAACCAACACATATTTCACAATTACATCCCAATTCAGTTTATTTGAAGATACATTGTTAACCGAATATTGAATTTCACTTTTACGCTCAATTTTAAATTCGCATTTAGCTTTAAACCATTCTAATTTAATTTTTTTCCTGGTCGGTACATTTGCTTTTATTTTTCATCACCTTACAACATTAAATTTTTCATTCTTTGAGTTCTTTTCATTGGCTTTGCTTGAAGCATATTTAATTCTCCTTGCATTTCTTGTCTTAGTGCAGCTGGAAATGCCGCCTGCTCTGCCCCCGTTTCAGCTTGATACATTTCTTCTGGATATCTCGTAGTACGAGGGAGCTCAAATATTGCGAAACTGAGTTCAACATTATCATAGGAAAACCCCGTTTTATTATCTACAATAATAAATCCCTCAACATCAGCCGTTTTTCCATCTTCGCTAATATTAACTTGCAAGGATGTGTGCCATCTGACGCGAAGATCACTCACAAAATAATTAATTTTTACGATGACTTCTCCTTCTTGCTTTGAACAATTAACTATAAAATCAAACGTCCCCTTCATATCAGCATAGGTTCTATAAGAACTTGCTTCACATATAGTGGATACTTCCTCTCTTAATTCTCTTGTAAAATCAATAGCATAGCTAATAATTGATGTTGCAGCAGATTTTTCTCTTTCAATGATTTGTTGGGCATTTGTCAAATCTGGTAACGCTGTTATTGTTTGTTGTAAAGTAATTGACTCTTTATCTACTGGATTTACATATTCTAACTCTATATCAGCGGAATTAGGATCAAAACTTGCGGGAACATTCTGGATTTGAAATTCGTTGATACCTTGATTTAATGTGAGCTTCATTTCTCGCTCAACAATTCCACCACCAGCATTAAAAATTACTAATTTCTTAACTTTAGGGTCTATCAACATAATTTGGATCAACCTTTGAATAATTGATAATTACAAAGTAAGTCAATTATATAAATATTTATATCGAAATGCATCCTATTAAAAAAATCTAAAATAAGTCAACAAAATGAAATCTATTATCTCTAAAGACAATCTCTCTCTTTTGAAATTTTACAAGATTCTATCTCGAACCAAATTCATTTTTACCTCAACTGGTATAATAGAGCCATCCTTATGATATAGTTCTATTTCAGTTGATACCACTGGATTATGATTCTTATCACGCAGTTTCTTAGGAGAAAGCTCTTTTTTAATAATATCTGAAATTGATTAAATGAGGGTAAAAAAATACTTTTTTAACGAAGATATAATAATTTATATATCAATCATAATTCCTTACTGCAAATTCCAAAGTTTCTCATAAAAATGCTTAGCGAGATAAATTTTGACCTACTAATTTTTTTGTATACCTTTGTAGTGGGTATCATCTTTTTTTTTACTGCAACTTGGAAAAAACAGCTACGTACTTGGTTGCCATTTGTCTTTTTCACAGTCTTGGGTTCACTTTTCTTATATTTACCAGAGATTTATACTGAAATAAGCTCAGAGCTTAATATTATCCGTTATTTAATATACATATTAGCTATTTTATTATTGATAGTTTCAGCGGTTTTTGATTTCGATCGTATATTCGAGGTTGAACAAAAGAAAAGAAATCTGATTATTCTTATATTATTTTTTTCTCCATTATTTTCCTTAATTCCCATAGCTTCTATGTTCATGCAATTACATTTAGTTATGTTAGGCCTTTTGGTCATTGCGCTTTTTCTATACTCTAAAGTTTACTTATATAGGAGAACTCCTACTCACGCTTTTATTATATTATTTCTTATAGGGGCAACTTTTTCTATTTTTGTGACTTTTATTTCACGATTTTTTAATCTACAGCTTTTGTGGGACCTTAGTTATGTAAGTAATATTGTTTTTTTGACATTTCTATTGGTAACTGCAGTTGTTGCTTACCCAGAAGACAGAATCATAAAATCTGAGGAAAATTTTCACAAGGCTTATGATCAAATAACTAAAGAAAGGGATAGAGCTCAACAATTATCCGTGTTTTCTCACTCAATGGCTCATGATCTCAAAAACAGCCTACATTCAATCTACATAATGTTAGGAGAATCTGACAAAGAGACGGTAATTGACACGATAAAAAATAATATTCTTTCAATGAGTGATATAGTTGGTCGATCTCTTAAATTAGCTGAAGCTGGAAAGATAATTGATAAGAAGGAACCAATTGATCTAAACAGTTTAATTGATGAAATAGCAAAACTTTCCATACCTAAACATATTAAATTTTTAAGAGACGATATTCCATTAGTAAATGGAGATCGAGCTAAATTATTTCAAGTATTTCAAAATCTGCTGGGAAATGCTGTAAAACATGGAAAACCCTCACTAATACAAATCAGCATTGAGGAGGATCTTAAACGAGAAATCTTAGAATTGTCGATATTAAATGATGGTAAAGTAATTCCAGATAGACAATCTCAAGCAATATTTAAGCCTCAGGTTGAAGTAATTAAGGAATCAGGATTAGGAATAATAATTGTTAAACAAATTCTTGAAGCCCATGAATGGAGTATAAGGCTAAAAACTACTCCATCAACTTGTTTTCAAATTTCAATACCATTTAAGGATAAGGTTTGATCTTAGCAGTAAGTTCAGTAGAAAAATATTCTACCACTTGTTGAGCGTGTTCTAATCTTATTGGAACAAAAAAAATAAACTATGAATAGCAAAAAGTTAAAATAAATCAATAAAATAAAATCTATTATCTCTAAAGACTATCTCTCCCTTTTGAAATTTTACTGGATTAATAAAGCTCGGTCCATCAAATACAAAAGTATGAAACTCTCCATTTTCTCCGCAAAGATCTACATTCGGAGGTAAAGATGTTATAAATTCGTTATTAAAAATTTTACCTATATATGATTTATCAAGGAAATTTGAATCGATTGACGTAATGATTGCTTTAAAACCAAGATCAATAAAGTCTTCCGAAAGTTCTTTAGTATTTTTAGTCCATAGTGGGAAAATTGCCTTCATTCCAATTTTTGAAAGATTCTTCTCTCGGTATTCTTTGATATCCTCTAAAAAAATATCTCCAAACACAACATGATAAACTCTATGGCATTTGAAATCCAGCATTTCTCGATACATAACTTCCTCATATTCCTCATTTGAGATGTTTTTTGGAAGCGATATCGTAATAAGAGGAATTCCAATAGATTTAGCTTGCTTTTCTAATAACTCTTTTCTTACACCATGCATGCTTACTCTGTTAAATTCTTCTGATATTGTAGTTAGTAATACTCTTACCTGAAATCTTTCTCTATTTAATAAATAGAGAGCTAAAACGCTATCTTTACCACCGCTCCAAGAAAAAATTACGGGATCTATTACTCATCACCATTTATCACGTATTGTATTTGGCAGTTGGGGCAAAAAAAACCATGTCGCTGAGATACAATAAACCGCTCAATTTTAGAACTACAACGAGGACAAATATCATCCTGCTTCCTATGGGGAATTATAAACTCATCTGGATAGGTGCTTAAAATCCCCTTTTTTTCTATTCCTACTTTGAGAACTTTTTTAATAGAATCAAAAATATCTTTCAATTTTGATTCAGGGATTTCATTGACCCTAGTTTTTGGGTGAATCTTTGCGTGGAATAAAATCTCATCTGAATAGATATTTCCGATTCCCGCAATTATGCTTTGGTTCATTAATGCTGATTTGGCAATAGCAGTTCTTCTATGCAGAGCCTCTTTAAATTCTCCAAAATTCATTAGATATGCATCAGGTCCCAATTTTCTTTCCTTAACAAAATCGTCGATATTATCTATGATATTTACTCTTCCAAACATTCTCATTGAAATATAAGACAAGAAATTTCCGTTTATAAATTCAAATAAAATTCTGCTATGTGTTGGCTCCTCTTCAATATCTTTGAAATATTTTAAATCTCCGGACATTCCAAAGTGAAACAATATAAATCCTGAATTTAATTTGACAAATAGATATTTGCCATGCCTCAAGGTGGAGTAGAAAGTATTTGATATTAATATTTTCTTAAAAGAGCTTTCTTGTATTTTAAGAATTCTATTATCTCTAACAACCACATTTTTAATTTTTTGATTCAGTGATGTAAAATCAAAATAATTTTTAAATGTCTCGACTTCTGACAACTCTGGACTCAAAATTTCAACCTTCGCTTAATTTATACAAAGAATAACTAATATTTATATCATTTAATTTATATAAATTCACAATAGTAAATTTACAATAATAATAGATTAATCAAATTTTTATTAGGGGGATGACATTTAAAATCATATTTTAAATGTGGTTTAACTTCTCTTGAAAATTTTGATTATTAAAATCTTCATTAATTTCAAGAATTAAAGGAGGATCAAAAACTGGATCAATTCTTCGATAACTACTTAATGCTAAAATATTTTTATCATGAGTAGCAATTGTAGAAACTTTCAACCTATCCATAGTTGCTAAAATTAAAGTGTCTCGACCACCTATTCCCATCGGTGAATAAGTCTTCATTTTTTGGATCACATCCACCAATAAAATCGCATCGATGTCAACTATTTTACAGCTTTCAATTGAAATTAATGATAATATTAAATCCTCTACTGTTTCTTTATCTAAGTCATTGTTAATATTAATATCTGTCAATTTAAATAAGTGATGTCCTATTTCTATTGGAATAATCGCACTAAGAATAATCTCTTCCTTGAAAAGAATTCCATCCTTTTTTGTACCATTTAACCAATCTTCAATATTTTTGTGTTCTTTAGCATTGATATCCCAATAGTAAATCCAAATCTGAGAATCTATTGTAATCATAATTTAATCAAACATTTTGTTGAATTCAATTGGTTTTTTGGTTATTCCTTTCAATTTTTCACTAAAAGCATCTGATTTTTTAATGAAATCTTCAATAGACGTAGATTTCCGTAAAATAATTTTATCATCCTGAACTTGAAAGAGAATTTTTTCACCAGATTTTAGATTGAGAAGTTTTCTGATTTCATTTGGGATACAAATCCTACCTTTATTATCAATTTTTGATTCAGCATTCATTTTTAAATTCATCAAAAAAAATAGTCCACTAAGTGTACTTAGGTGGGAAATCAAATAAAGTTTTGTATTGAAAGATTTTTAAATCCCCAGACATTCCAAAGTGAAACACTGTAAATCCAGAATTTAATTTGGCAAAGAGATGTTTACCATGCCTTAATGTGGAATAGAAGGTATTTGATATTAAAGCTTTTTTAAAAGAATTTTCCTGTATATTAAGAACTCTGCTATCTCTAATTACCACATTTTTAATTTTTTGATTTAGTGATGTTGAATCAAAATAATTTTTAAAAATCTCGACTTCTGACAACTCTGGACTCAAAATTCCAACCTTTGTTTAATTATTAAAATTTCTGACATAATTAAATCCAACACAATTTAAAAAAAGAAGTTTGGGTAAAATCTACTTAAAACATTAAGTGAGGGACTCCTATTTCATTTTCGAATAAAAAAATCATTTCGTATTAATGGATTGAAAGTCTAGCAAGCAAGTAAGAAATTGATGATTCGGCTCCTTGATTCAAATTTAGAGAATGCTCTCCAACGCCATCATGGCAACCTCCCGTTAAATCGTTGTAAACCTCTTGATTCAGAGAATTTTTTCCAAGGAACCAATAAAATGTATCGATTGCTAATTTCCTATATTTATTTTCTTTAGTAGTCTCATATGCTACGATTAAGGTTTGTACCATAGAAGCAGTATCAACTGGTTGCTGGTCAAAGCGAGCTCTATGACTATTATTATGATACCATCCGTTCTGACCAATAGGGGCAAATATTCCGTCTTTTAACGTAATAGAAATGAGAAAGTCTAACGATTCTTTGGCAATTGTTAAATATTTTTCATCTCTAGTTATTTTATAGCAGAAAAAAAGAGCCTCAGGTAATTTACTATTTGAATAAGTAAGATAATTTTCGAACCAATTCCATTCCTCGTGATTACAATCTTTATAGAGCTGGACTAGATAATCGGCTAATTTTTTAATCCTACTTACTTCAGATTTTTTTATTAGATTATAATAACAGAGTCCTATCAAAATAAAAGATATTGTTCTAGGAGATTTAATCTTATCTATAGCTTTTTTAGCATCTTCAAAAATAAGTTCTGCCTTTATTCTTAATTCCTTTGGAATATTTTTTGTAGCAATCAAATAACCAAGAGCCATCATTGCTCTTCCATGGGCGTCCTCACTCCAATCTTCAAGATTTACAACCCTATCATAATTAACAAAATTATATAACTTGTTTTCGTTTGTTTGGACATACTTAATGAAATTCAGATAAATTCTCATCAATTTCAATTTAGTATTATCTTTATATAAATTGTAATATAGCGCACATGCTAATAGGGCTCGAGCATTGTCATCAAGAGTATATCCAGATAATTTATCTGGTTTAGAATAATTTGCAAATTGTATAATCCCAAAATTATCCGTAAGATTCATAATATGATCAAACTTGATTTCTGGACATGATATTCTCCATTTTTCTAAGTCAGGAATGACTTGTTTGAAAGCATTATAGTATGATATTGCTACATTTGGCCATACCATGCTCCTAGAAAAGGAATAATTATTTTTCTCCATTTCTTTTTTTAAGGTGGGATTAGACAATATTTTTATCAGAGCTTTAGAATATGAATTTGAATCTCTGAACTTTACTAAAAGACCTCTTTCAGGTGTAATAAGATCTTTAGCATAAGTAAAAGGTGTAGATATAATCGCTTTACTGCAGGCTATTGCGTATGCCAAAGTACCACTTACAATCTGATTTGAATCAAGATTTGAAGAAACATAGATATCCGTTGCAAGTAGAATTTTTACTATTTCTTCTAGCGTCAAGTACCTATTACAGAATTTTACATGGTTTTCAAGGCCATACTCTTTCACTTTTCCCTCGAGAAAAGTTCTGTACTTTTCTCCTTCTTTTTTCCTTACTACTGGATGAGTTTCGCCAATTATTAAATATAAGATATTAGGATATTTTTTAACAACGTCAATTAACGATTCAATTACATATTCAATGCCTTTACCGGAGTTAATAAGACCAAACGATGATAATATGATTTTATCACTAAAACCCAACGCAGATTTTTCTTTTATACTCCCATCAAATGATGCGTTTGGTGTTCCATGAGGTATGAAAAGTATCTTCGTTTTAATATTATAATCTTTTCTTAAAATATCAATCCCACTTTTAGTCATTACGATTAAAAGCGAAGATTTTTTAGCTAGTTGGCTAACAATTTTCTTTAATTTATCATTCGGATTTGGGATGACTGTATGGAATGAAATAATGACTGGCTTTTTCACATTCTCAAGAAAATTAATTAAATAATTTCCATATTCTCCCCCAAAAATCCCAAACTCATGTTGTATATTTATAAGCTTTATAGCATCTATTTCATTTACTCTTTCTGCAGCTTTTTTATATGCTGAGATATCATTCTCGGCAATGTCAAATAAAACATCTTCATTATTTTTGTAAATATTTATGTCACTATTATTCATGACGAGTATTTTTGATTTTATATTCGGAGAAAATTTTTTATCCATTGCTGTTATTAAATCCTTTGTAAATGTAGCAATACCACACTCTCTTGGAGGAAATGTGGCCACATAAAGGATCCAATTCGATTCCATTCTAAATCACAGCTAAAAAATGAATACATCTAGCAAAAAATAGGATTAACTTTTTTCATTAGGATTAATGTGATTACTTAATAGGCTTACCATTTTTAAATTTTTTGGTATTGTCGTTCTTGATCATCTTGGATAGAGTTCAGGTTTTTTGTATACAAAGACTTCAATTGTCTAACTTTTAAAAAAATCGAAGAATGGCTCCAAAATAGGAAAATCGATATTCTACTTTTAAAATAAGAGGTAAATATTAAAAATCTAAAATTTAAATATAATAACTAATATATTGTAAACAGCTACTCTATTGATCTAACGAATAATTCGTCTGAATCAAATCTACACAGAATATTATTTTCCCTTGATAACCAACCAATTGCCATCAATACAACTTTTTCGTTTTGGTTCAATAAATTCTTAATTTGGGTTAAACTTTTTTCTTCTTTCAATGTAAGGATAAAAATCTGCCCTGCTAAAAACCCAATTCCAACTTCTATTTCTGACGCTAAGAGTTCATGAAGAAGTTTATGCAGATTTACCGATACTACCGCTATTCTCTTATCAGCGGCACCATAATAAATATAAAGTCTATCTCCAAATATTGCAGTGCCTGTAGGGAAAACAACATTATTTACATCACCAAACTTCTCATAATCTTCAGTTGGTGAAAAGAGAGGCTCTTTAAGTCGTCCTATTACCTTAAGCGGATCTTGTTTATCTAGGAGGGCGGCACTTGCATGATATATCTTTCCTTTATTAGAGTCCTCTACAGAATGATATATCATGAGCCAACCTCTCTCAGTTTCTATTAATGGTGCTCCAGCTCCGATATTTCTTGATTCATATCCAAATTTTGGCTCCATTAGGACATGCTCACCTAATTTTTCTAGATTACTTTGCCAAAATCCGTTAGTTAAATCTTTAAAATCGTCAAAACAAACAACCTGAATATCTGGTAATACTCTATGAATCAGTGCAAACTTATTATTGAATTTTTTTGGAAAAATAAATGAATCTTTTTCCCATAAGAGTACATCTTCGGCAACGACATCCTTATAATATGATATAAAGAAATAATACTTTTCTTTTAGTTTTGATAAACGAAAATAATGCCCTGCTTCATCGTATCTCATTTTAGCTGAAATAATTCCATGTTTTTCCCACATTTTAAGGTCTTTACTAGTTGCGTATGCTACTAACGCATTTTTTCCATCATAAGCCGTGTAAAACATATAATAAATACCGTCGAGTAATATAACTCTAGGATCTTCTGTACCATGTATTTCATAATCATGTTCAGGAAACAATATAGGACTATCTCTCCTTTCTACGACATTCAATGGTCCTTCTAATTTACAATAGCCAATACTCGAATAATTTCCTTCTTTTACTGCGCGATAGAACATATGTAATGTATTCCCTTGCTGAACTACTGTAGGATTTAATACAGCTTGATTCTCAAACTCGTTCTCCGTTGGTTCCAAAAGAACACTTTCTCTTCGTATTATTACCATAGTTGGGTAAAAAGATCTCTTTCTTATTAATCCTCTTATTAAATCATGGATATTGGCATTATAAAAGAAAATAATTGCTATTAATTTAACTTATAGCATAAAAAATAAGATTTTTAAAATATAGCTAATACCTGAGAAAGACTTTAAGTTAAAAACCTCTCTTTTAATCAGTCTTCCAAACTAAATATCCAATTAAAATTATAAAAGTTATCTATTGATTTGGACGATTGGAAAAAGGTACGCTTAAAAGAAATTTGGATTTAAGATTTTAGTAAAAAAATACTTTTATTTTTGCAGATTTTTACGAATTTAGACCTATTTGGCGTTAAATATAAATATCATTATTACTACTATTAATATAGACACAAAATAGATTTGAGATTCTTAAATTTGTTAAGTTTAGGATTTAATCTTAAATCAAAACTCTTGTATCATTGTCGTTCTTAATTGTTACAGTAATGAACACAGAAATATATTTTTTAGCTTCTTTGACGGTATTCATTTGATATTTATGAGATTTGATTTAACAAATTCTATATATATTGTTAATTATGATTAAGAAGGACTGATTAAGGAATTAAAGTCAAAAATAATTAAGATGTGTTTAAAATTCCAAAATTTAAAAAGAGGTAAAAGCTATGAGAATGCATACATTTGAGAAAGAAGATTCCTTAGAAAACTTTTTTTCAGTTATTAAAAAGATAATTAAACTAAGTTTTAGAATTGATGAGAGTTCTTATGTAGATGAATTACATTTATTGTGTATAGGTATTAGCAATAAAAACCAATCCGTAATTATACGTGGTTCTATTGATGAACCAAAGAATAGAATTTATTTAACCATTTTAGCAGTAAATAATAGCGTAATCTTAAAGGAACGGAATGCTTTAAGGAACACTAATAATTTTCCAAAAGAATTGGGAAAAATCTTATTTGATATAGTTGAAAATAGGAAAGAAAATGAGAAGAATTTTACATTCTCTGATTTAGCTATTAAGAAACCAAGAGAAAGAAATCTTCTAACCCAATTAGCCGAAAATGAAAAAAAGATTTTAATTAGGCTTCTACACACTTTAGAAGAGAGAGAAAAAGATCCAATTATTTTGGGAAAATATCCTTTCTCATTAATTGATATGGATGGCTCATGGGAAATATGGCAAAATATTTATGGTTCTTACATAGATTTAGTAGAGAATAACCTTATTGTCTCAAAAAATGGTACTTTAAGAACATTTAGAAATTATAATTTTGCATTAAATAGTGCTCATCATCAACGAATTGCTGATTTAGTAACATTTGAAGTTGAAGAACAGATTTCTAAGCCTGTTTCTAATAAATCAGCAAATACTTTTAAAAACCCTCATGAGAAAATCGAAGCTCAATATTCTGATGAAGAAGAAAAAAAAGGTACTTTTAAAATTAACTTTGTTTTTACCAATAAGAAAAGACAACAATTGAAATTAATGCGAATGCTTAAGTTGTCTAGTGAAGTAAAGAATTTTACTCAACTATTACATAAAAACGTGCTGAAGCAGTATTCCAAGATAGAATCACAAATTATTTTTATATCCTTATTTGGCTTTGAAGCCACCGTAGGAGAACATCTCAGAAATAATCTTTATGGAAATTTAAATGGAAATTTATCAATTTTAATTATTCCCCCGATTGAGAATAATTTATGGAATAATAGTTTTATTACAAATTCAATAAGTAGTGAAAATGATTATAAACATAAATTAGGAATGAATTTTGAAGATTTTAGTAATATGAGAAAGAATGGTACCATTAATCGAATCCAGGTTAAAGAAATGGAGACCTATTATAACGATTTAATGGAAACTAAAAAGAGCTCAGATTATAATTCTCAACAGATAAAATTTTGGGCTGATATCTTAAGCATTAATAATTCTTCTGAACTATTGGATATAGAAGATTCAAGAATGCAAATGCAAGAATTAGTAATTGAGTAATCAATTTAAAAAAAAAAATGGAAGGATTTTCAAATTGCTTCTACTTCCTTTAGCAAAACTAATTCACTGTTAACATTATAATATTTACGTCCTTCCATAGATGTTATAAACGCCACAAATTTCTTTACTTGTTCTTGATATAATCCGCTATTTGTTATTGCTTCTGCTTCTTCTTTACTCTCCCAAATTGCAACAGCTATTCCTTCATCCTGTTCTTCTGAAACTAATAAAAAACCACCAATAAAACCTTTTTGACCTTTAAGAGCTGGCATTACACTTTCGTCCCAAATTTTTCTTGTTTCATCTAATGAAACATCGGGCTTTAATTTTGTAACTGTCATGCTCACAACTGCCATATTTTACACCTCTTATTTAATTATAATTTATAATATTAATTTTACTCAAAACTCTACTTTTTTGTTAAATTTGATTACATTGATATTTTGTAACTCGAATATTTAAGTATGATACATGGAACTACACTAAATACATTAAACCTTGTAACTCATATTGAAAGATTGCTAGTTTTGTATATTAAAAAAAAGTGTTAAAAAAAATAGTTTAAAAAATATTAAAAGTTGGAATAAATCATAAAGTTGTTTTCTGAGCCTATGCTATAGATATCAAACTTTTTCCCACGTTTTGTTTTGCACGCGAGCTGGATCATAGGAAATAAATAGATTTGAGACTCGATTTTAGAGTCCTTATCTTTCTCATATCTTTTATAATCACTCCCCGCAGCACTAATAACTTTCTTCACACCCTTATCCCAGTATCCTAAGCTTGCTTCAGCTTTATCATTGAGATCATTAAAACTGCCAAATTTTATACCTTCCACACTCTCTATAAGCTCTTGGAGATCCTTTCCAATTTCCTTCTCATACTTGGTTTGTAAACTACTATGAAGAATTGGAACTCCACTTACAACTGTTTTGAATGGAACTGGAAGTATTTCGTATTTATAAAGATTTTTATGACCTCCACATTCTTTACATGGAGTTTGTAGTTTTCCGGTTCCAAAGCAAACACCACATGGGTATTCAAAAGTTTTTTTCTCTTTCTTCTGATCTTCCCCTGTTAAAACTATCAAATCTTCGACTATTTTTCCAGTACCTTTACAAGCTTTACAACTTTCACCACTATATCCATTACCTTTACAACCCTTACATGGTACTGCTTGTATTGTCTCGTACATTGGAACTTCTTCCCTACCTTTCCAATTTTCCTTATTTATGTTTCCTTTTAAAGAGTAAAAAGTCTCCTTACTCACCCGGGGGGCTTCTACTAAAATTTGATCTTTATTATTAGAAGCCGTAACAGTTTGTTTTACGGAAAAATAAATAGCAGCTCCTTTAAGAGCGGGCGGGGTAACGTATTCAGCAGCAGAAATTGCGTCAGTCGTAAATACTGCTCCTTTTGTACCAAATTGGCGCTCCATCGTATTCTTATCTTTCTTGGCAGCACGTTCCTTCCATTTAGTAAAGATATTATCTAAGTTAGGTGTTTTAATTCTTACATCAGGCATTTTATCATTTCCTATTTCTTAATCATTTAATTTTATATATTCTTAAGTGACTTTTTATAATTTATAAAAAGTTAAAAATTATTATTTTATAATGTTATATAAGGATTTATAAATTTTTAAAAGATTATTATTTTAAAAAAAAAATTTGATAAAAAATGTCAGAAGCAGAGAAACAAGCAAGTCAATACTTTCTTGATTGGATTAAACAAGGCGGTCTCGCTCAATGGGTTCAGCACTTTTTAGACGCAGGAGATGAGCCTAAATTACGTCAGATTAAAGAAGTATATGATAAAATTAAATTAACCTTTGGTTTTTAAATTTAAACCATTTTATATCTATTTTATTTATTTTGGTTAATAAAAAATTTAACCGTGCAATTATTTGAGTATCCCCTTAAAAAATTTCTTTATGGTTCTAGATAAGAATCTAGAACATAAAAAAGATTTACTATTCAATGTGAATTTTTTTTATTTGAAGTCATTTAAAGATAAGAGTTCAAAGTTTTCATATGTTAACAAACCATTTTTTAGAGGAACTGTTGTTTTTGGATTAGATATTAAAAATAAAATGAGACCCCTAAAGTTTGATAAGATCGAAAAAGATGGCATGATTAAACATGTAAATCCTAAACTTTTCAAAAAATTTTTGTTGAGTGAGCAAAATAAATTCATTGCATTTTCAAAGCAAACTAATGTTAAGGAATTTACACCCATTATGGAAATGCTTGATAATTTTCAAATAAATAGGAATAAGATAAGCTCCTTAACCTTCTGTAAATCATGTTTAGATGAAAATAAATTTACACTTTTAAACAA
>SDBS01001478.1_pt1 | contig 23744 bp, 22 predicted proteins | sample 2277091 | NCBI WGS metagenome assembly SDBS01 (sample SAMN10404972, study PRJNA504765) | marine sediment metagenome | isolation source: marine sediment core GS10_PC15, 163 cmbsf | place: Arctic Ocean: Southern Knipovich Ridge | collected 2010
GGATTAAAGGGATACCCAACATATGAGAATGCACTTGAGTGTTTGAGACGCGTCTCCAGCGCCGTCGAACGTTTCGAAAAATAACGGTTGATGTCTCGTAAACAAACAGGATTAATGTTCATACAGAGAAAAATTGGTCTTCTCTTGGCTTTCCTTTCTCAATCGCTGATAGTAGCGAAAGAAGATTGTGCACGATTCTGTAGGTTAATCCCCAGATGGCATGGTTTCCTATGATGTAGGCGGGGAATTCTCCTAAACTGAATTTGACTGTTCCCCTGTTATGAAACATCTCTTTTAGTGATGTCCAGAAGTATCCCGTTAACTCTTCATTCAGTTTTATGCCTTGTTTCTTTTCCTGCAGGACGACAAAGGGAAGAATCTTCATTTCAGGTCTTTGTATCGACCTCAGAGGCTCCATTGCTCCCAGAAAGCGGCAGCCCTCAAGAAGGTTTATGCCTGTCTCCTCTAAGGTTTCCCTAACCACAGTCGCCTTCAAATCCCTGTCTTTAGAGTCACGTTTTCCTCCGGGGAGCGCAGTCTGTCCCGACCAAGTGTCGGTGGGATTCTCGGCTCTCTTCACAAACAAGACCTGAAAGTCCTGATCGGCTACTCTCAAAAGAGCAACGACTGCGGCGTTCGCATCAGGAAATTCTGAAGTTTGCTTCAGCGTCTTGGACAGTTTTTCTGTGATCCCATTATGGTCCAATTCTGGGTCTTCCTCTATGTACAGTTTAGTCTATTCTATGAAGAATTTTTCTATTCTTCTTGTAGTTCTCTCATTTTCCTAACTGTTTTCTTGTCAACCTCTAAGCTCAAGTTTTCGATGTTGTCCTCCCAGAAAATCTCCTGAGCCGCCTTACAGACAGGTTCCCCCTCATAATCCGTAACAATGTAACAGTAGGCATGCTGTCTCTCGTCGTTGCTTGCCACGTAAAAGTTCTTGCACACAAACTTCATATCATTCACTTGGATGCCCAGCTCCTCCATCATCTCCCTCTTCAACGCATCCTCCAGGTCTTCGTTGGGCTTAACGTGCCCCGCAGGCAAACACACGATCTCTGGGTCAATCGTTTCGTTCCATCTGCGGCGCTCAACCAAGAACTTGTTTCCTCTGGTAACTATTCCGACAACAACGCCAACAACTTCCAAAATATATCCTCTCAAGTCTGATTAGAGGAGGTTAAGCGCAGGGCATAAAATTTAAGCATTATCTACACTTTGATTCTGTAAATCTTCTAGTTTGCACGTTTTGAGACGTGCAAAATGGGATTGTTGTTTGTGCAGTATGTTTATAAATTCCCAGCAGAATGTATACATTATTGCCTTAATTGAGTATTTGTTGACATCTGTAGTGTGCGTAAACCTGCATTATGCCGTAAGTGCATACGAAAACGTTGACATGTGCCATCAATTTAGCAGAACAGGATTAAACAAGTGTGAATGCTGTACGTGAGGAAATTAGGTATAGTTTCCCTAAACTTGTGGCTAATGTAGCGATTGCTCTGGTTTTTGCGGGTATGAGCTACCTTGTTCTATGGACGCTAAACAGCACTAGTGCAGAAATCGCATTTTTGTTACCGATAGGGTTATTGCTTGCAGCTGGAATTTTTCTAATACGAACATTGTTTGATGTCTTAACGATTGTCGATAATGTAACTGGTCTATTTTTGAGACGTTTGGGCATAAAAGAGGGCTGGTCTAGACAGCGGATCTTCAATGACATTATCTACATAGTCGCCATCCTTTTGGTGGCTGCTACAATATTTCCTCTTTTTAGTAATCTATCAAATTTTGGACCATTGTTGCAAGAAATAACTACTTATGCTGCCTTGGGATTTATTTTCTTGTTCGTGTATGATATTGGACGAACCTTCTACAGAATTACCGAAGCAAAGGCTATCTCGGTTGCAAACCTGCTTTCAAATTCAAGTAATGATGAGGAGAAAATAAATGGAAAATAGTATTTGTACGATTGAACAACTCAAAAGCTTCATTGATTTATCACCCACAGAAGAGAAAAAACTGAAACAAATCATCAACAAACATCCAATGTGTGTTACTCCATATTACATGTCGTTGATAGACTGGGACGACCCTGATGATCCGATAAGAAAGATGGCAATTCCATCACTGAATGAACTTAACCTTCAAGGCTCCTACGACACAAGTGGTGAAGCAGAGAACACCAAAATGTCCGGACTTCAGCACAAATACCATGAGACCGCCTTGATATTAGCCACAAACAAGTGTGCAATGTATTGCAGGCACTGCTTCAGAAAGAGGCTAGTTGGCTTGCAAACTAAGGAAATAATTGAGCGTTTAGAAGATGTCGCAGAGTACATAAAACAACACGAACACGTCAACAACGTTTTAGTCAGTGGTGGTGACCCCCTTGTGCTCGAAAACGGAATTATCGAACAGATTCTTTCGATTCTATCAGACATTCCGCAGATAAAGTTCATACGGTTTGGCAGCAGAGCGCCAGTAACCTTTCCATCAATGTTCGAAGACGATGAGCTGTTAAGTATACTCTCAAGGTATTCGCGTCCAGATCGACGGATATACGTTGTTACCCAGTTTAACCATCCAAAGGAAATAACTAAACAGTCCATCAAGGCTGTGGATAACCTGATAAAATCAGGCGTTATCGTGAACAATCAAGCAGTCTTGCTGAAAGGCGTTAATGACAATCCTATGACGTTAGCTAATCTGCTGAACAGTCTGGTGAGTATTGGCGTTAATCCGTACTATATTTTCCAATGTAGACCTGTCAAGAGAGTTAAACACAATTTCCAAGTGCCACTCTGCAATGGTATAGAAATTATCGAAAAAGCGAAGGAGCACTGTAACGGTCACAGTAAACGGTTCAAGTATATCATGTCGCACATAACCGGCAAGATAGAAATACTGGGCATATTCGACGATGAGATATACTTCAAGTATCATCAAGCAAAAAACAGGGAGAACCTAGGCAAAATCTTCAAAAGACCTGTTGATGAAAATGCTGGTTGGCTAGACGATTTCAAGTCAACTTCAGTGCGTGTGCTGGATGCTGCTCCCTATCTTTTGTAGTATTCGTCTTCTGTAACATTGTATATCTCCAGTGCTTTTACTGGGTCCTCTATCACACGGGCTGTGTGCCGTGTTTTAGCGGGAACAAACAGGCAGTCTTTCTTTTTCAGAATGAGTTTTTGGTCTTCAAACATGAATTCCATTTCCCCCTCCAGAACGACGACAAGATGTTCCACGGGGTGTGTATGGAACGGAATCTTCACGGCTTGGTTTTTCAGTTCAAAGTAGTTCATCGTCAACTCGTTTCCGTGGACAAGCCTCACAAGAACATCCTTGTATACTTCCTTAGATGATAACGAATCTAATTGGAAAGACAACATACAACTCACCATAAACAGTCTCTTGGTATGCTAGAAGGAACGGAGCAAGTTTATGTAAGTTGTGTCCTTGCGTGCATAGGTTCATTCCAAGTTCCATTATTTTGTAGCTTATTTTTGGAAAGGTTTATCTTTCCTGAGATATGTTTCCCCATACATAACGCATCTGCTGAGAAATGTGACCTTGATGATCTGCGACAATTATGAACGCCCAGTTCTCAACCTAAGAATTTCTGTTACCCAAAAATGCGACAAACATTGCCCCTACTGCCACAGGGAAGGCGAAAGAAAACCCTCAACAGTAATGACAGTAGATGAGATCGTTCGCATAGTTCGGATAGCCATCAGCCTCGGAATCTCCCGAGTTAAACTAACCGGAGGAGAACCCCTACTTCGCAAGGAAATCGTCGAGATCGTCCGGGGCATCACTGGAATCGAGGGCTTAACAGACTTATCCATGACCACTAATGGTACTCACCTGAAAGGCTTAGCTAAAGACCTGAAAAAAGCAGGATTAGGTCGAGTGAACATAAGCCTCCCCACCCTAGACCCCGACGTATACAACAATCTCATGGGAGGCGACCTACAAGACGCAATTGAAGGAGTCAAAGCCGCGGTAGAAGCTGGATTACACCCTGTGAAACTGAATATGCTGGTTCTCAAAAACGTTAATGACACCGAAATAGAAAAGCTGATCCAGTTTGCGGCGCAGACAGGGACAATCTTGCAGATAATTGAACTGGAGCCGATTAACCTCAGCAAAACATACTATGAGCGTCACCATCTTGGCTTGGATGAGATCGCGCAGAATCTAGAGAAGTTGGCGTCGGAGACGAGAATCCGAAAGTATATGCAGAAACGGCGGGTTTACATTCTGCCGAAAGTGAATGTTGAACTTATTCGTCCCATAGAAAACACCGAATTTTGTGCCCACTGCACCCGCCTCCGCGTGACAAGCGACGGAAAACTAAAGCCATGCCTCATGAAAAAAGACAACCTAGTGGACATTCTTACTCCCCTCAGGAAAGGAACCGATGACAAAAAACTGACAGAAATCTTCATCGAAGCCGTCAAAAAGCGCGAACCATACTGCAAAGCTGCTTCGTCTAAGACCAGCGTTTGATTGACTGCTTTTTGTGTATTCTAAATCCGAAAGCCTTAGAACTGATGTTCCCTTTAAACAGAACCAATACGCGCCTGAAACGTGGGAATGATAAATAATTTGATGCCCGAAGACCAGTCACCTTCAAGTTCCAACAAGTGGACTTACGCCTTTGCAGCAATCCTCATCATCCTTATCGTCAACACTGGAGTATTCGCAGTAGCTTTCTTGAACATTCAGAACCAACTGGAAACAATGGATGCAAGCCTAGCTGAGCAGAGCAGCGAAATTCAGGACCTGCAGAATCAACTTGAAATCTTTGATGCAATAGGTCAGACTGGCTTGATGCCTTGGCCTACGATTTATAATCAAGTCAAAGATTCTGTTGTTCTCATCCAAACCAATCTTGGTTTAGGCTCCGGATTCGTGTATGACACTAAAGGTCACATCATAACCAACCATCACGTAATCCAAGGCGCTGACACAATACAGGTTTCCTTCCTAGACGGAAACATATCCTCAGCCAGTGTAGTTGGCATGGACATCTACAGTGACCTAGCCGTCATAAAAGTCGATCCGGAAGTTACAACTTTATATCCTGTGGTTCTCGGTAGCTCCTCTGAACTTGCTGTGGGTGTGCCTGTTGCGGCTATGGGTAACCCTTTTGGTCTCAGTGACACTCTAACTGTGGGTATTGTTTCTTCTTTGGAGAGGACGCTGACTGCCGCAGGAAATTATGTAATCATAGACATAATCCAGATTGACGCAGCCGTAAACCCCGGAAACTCTGGTGGTCCCTTGGTTAACATCTATGGTCAGGTTGTGGGCGTAAACACGGCTATAGAGTCGGAGACTGGCACCTTTACGGGTATTGGTTTTGCTGTTCCATCTGACATTGTTAAACGGGAAGTTGATGATTTAATAGCGACTGGTTCATATGCTCATCCTTGGTTAGGCGTCTCTGCACGGGACGTGAACATAGTTATTGCAGATGCCATCGGTTTGGAGAAGCCTCAGGGAGTTCTTGTTGTGGATGTAACTGAGGGGAGTCCCGCAGATCAGGTGGGGCTAAGAGGCGGAGACCAGAATGTCACATTAGATGGGCAGGTGATTCCGATTGGGGGAGACGTGATTACAGGAATAGATGGTTTACATATGAGAAGAATGGCTGATCTTGTGGTTTACATGGAACGAAACACTAGTCCCGGAGATTCCGTGGTTTTTGAAATTATCAGAGACGGACAGGAAATTAGCTTAACTGTAACTTTGGGAGAGCGACCCCTACCATAAAATGACGTTTGATGCGCCAAAAAAAGAAAAACTATGCTACTAACAAAAACTAGTTACCATCACTTGTTTCAGAATATTTTTTGCTGATGTGTTTTGCCCTCTTTCAGACATTGCGGGCACACGCATTGAAATGGAAGATTTTTTGTTGCACAAACGTCAGCATACTTGCAATCAGAACATGAAAAAACCTTACTACACATCAAGCAATTTTGGAGGAACAATACTTCATCGTTTAGAATGCTGGAGATTGTGCCAATGAGTTCTTCGATTTTGTCGAAACTGCTTATGCTGTATGAACCTTTATCTCGGTTGTATTCCAGACCAAGCCTTAGTAGGCGACTAAATTTTCCTCTTTCAACATAAGGAAGTATGAACGATTTTTTATCCAGAACTACCACTTTCATCACCCAACTAGACTTTATTCATATTCGTGAGATACTCTACCTCATCAGGATTCAGTTTGAGCCAAGAAATTATTGGACTTGACTTTTGTTTCTCTAGAATAATCTTGACGAACGGAACAATATCTGTTTTAGCGGTAGTTCGTGAAACGTGACATTTTATGGCTATTTTTGCGTAGATATTCTTCAATTTTGTCCTCTTGCCTTTTGTCCAATAAAGCTTCATTATCCTTATCGGCGGGGATATGACTTCAAAAGGTTTAAACGATCTTGGGGAAACCGTCGCAGCCTCGGCAAGAAGATTGAAAAAGTACCTTAAAAGGCGCCAGTTTTCTGTTCCTACTCTGCCTCTGAAGACATCTGCCCTTGAAACCAGATCATACGCTTGCGCCAAATCTGCTGAGTCGAGGTATCGAAGCGGGAGATTGTCACTAATTGAAAGCAGAAAATCGTCATAATTGACGTTTGAGCGGTTAAGAATCATTGCTGCATCTCTAACAGATTCCGCCGAAAACATTCCCATAAGCGTTTCATACATGCCAATAGCCTTGTTTCGGGAACTCAGAAACATGGTATCTTGGACTCCTAGAACCGGTCTTCCTTCTGATGTGCTCTGTAGATCATTTATTGCAGACCGCATGTCGCCTCGACTATTCTGAGCAATTCTCTCAAGAGCTTCAAATTCAGCTTCAACATTTTCCATAACACAAATTCTTCGCAACATAGTGATTATCAGAGGTATGCGTATTTGTTGAAACCTTATCATCTTGCAAACTTTTTTTAAAGGTCTAAGTTTTTTTATATCCGGATTGTTGGCAGCCATTACAACGGGAATAAGCGACTCTTTAACGATGTTGATTATGGCTTTTATGCCTCCCCTATCCTGTTGACCAAAAACGCCGTCAACCTCATCCAAGAATAGGATATTGCCTTTGGTTTCAGTAGAAAACGTGTCCAAGGCAACAAACGAGGTGGCTGGTTTGCCTACCTTGTTGATCGCTTTTTCTGTTCGTGTATCGCTTGCGTTCATTTCAATAATCGTAAAATTAAACTGGTTTGCGGCTGCGTTCACTAAAGCCGTTTTTCCTACTCCTGCTGGTCCATAAAGCAACACTGCTTTTTTTCGTCGGCGTTTGTTCTTTAACCAGTTGATGAACATGGTTTTTGCTTGTTCGTTGCCGATTACGTCTGATATCTTTTTTGGGCGGTACTTTTCAACCCATAAAAGATCGGTTTTCAATTACTTTCCCCTTTTATTTCTCAAACTTTGAGAATTGAGCAAGTAATGCACTTAATTGAATGTCGCTGTTTGCGCCTTGTGTAAGCCGATAATCATATTCTCCGATGATGTCTGTTAGTTCTGCCTTTTGGCTGTCAGATATGTATGGGACTTTCAGTAGTTCTCTTTGCATCTGACGGACTATTTCTGAGCCAGAAAAACCATATTGACCAATCAGATCATACATCATCTTTCTTGCTTCTATAAAGTCGCCACTTAATGCTTTGTTAATCATCATCTGTACTTGTCTTGGGCTAGCTTCACCGAATACTTGAAGAATCGTTTGTTCATCTATGACACCTGTTTGGTATGCGGCGGCGGTTTGTAACGCGTTTATTGCATGCCTGAGGTCTCCCTCAGAGTATTCCACAATTCTTTCTGCTGCTTCTTCTAACAATTGCAACTCTTCGTTCTGGGCAATTTTTTTGAGATGCTCTACCATGGCGTTCTTATCTAGTTTTGAGAAACGAAATATAGCACAACGACTTTGAATCGGTTCAATAATCTTGCTGGAATAGTTGCATATTAGGATGAATCTGCTGGTTCGAGAGCTGGTTTCCATTATTCGTCTGAGTGCTGTTTGAGCAGCCCCAGTCATTTGATCGCTTTCATCCAATATTATGAGCGAATAAGGTGCATCTCCAAAACCTGTTCTGCCATAACGCGAGAAATTTTTAATCCTGTCCCTTACTGTGTTGATTCCTCTTTCATCAGATGCGTTGAGCTCTAACGTGAATGACTTCCATTTATCTCCGAATAATTCACGTGCAATGCATATGGCAACCGTTGTTTTTCCGGTGCCAGGTATTCCAGCTAAAAGTAGATGTGGCATTGACTGTGGATTTTTAAGAAAAGCTTGTAGGCTCTCTATAATATGGTTTAGATCCACAACTTCGTTTAGGGTTTTTGGTCGATATTTTTCAACCCACATAGCTTCATCTTTAATGTTCATAACTAATGCTCCAGTGACCGTGTAACAAGTAACGTGTTAAGCTGCACTAATTTGTTTTTCGATATGCTCTCATGATATTTACCCGTTTTTTATAAAAACATAAAATAGTCCGCGATTGAGTGGGTAGCAGACTTAGGTTACCCTCCACTCAGACCAACTGGTTTGACAGATAATTAGAAAAATATCCAACATTGCCTGAACATTAATAACAGCCAAATTGAAACGCACACATTTCTGTTTTTATTGTTCTTTTTTCGGTTTTGAGAATCCATAGTTTCCTAGTTTCTTGTGTATGCTCCAGTATTCACCTTGGTTAAAGACGAATGGGTCTGCTTTTGTGAAGTCAATGTTTCCTTTTTTATCCAGAATATTTTGGTCGATGTGGACTTGAATTATTTCTCCAAGGAACAGGTCGTGGGCGCCTAACGGAACTTTATCCTTCAGGATGCATTCCATGTTCACTGGGCATTCGCGGATTAGTGGAGGCTTGACTTTGTCTGCCTGCTCTTGGGTTAGTTTGGTTTTGGAAAACTTGTCTACGTCTTTTCCTGAGGTTACTCCACAGTAATCTGTTTCTCTTAGAATTTTGGTTGTTGGAATGTTCACGACGAATTCTTTGCTGTTTTCAATCAACTTATGAGAATATCGTGTTGGTCTGATACCCAACCCTATTGTGGGCGGTTCAGAACATACGGTTCCAGCCCACGCCAACGTGATTATGTTAGGTTCTCCCGTGGAATCTAAACAGGTTACAAGAACAACCGGACAAGGAAACAACGCAGTATAAGGCTTCTTTTTGATTTTCATAAAACAACTTCTGATCCAATCAAGTATTAACATTTTTTCTAAGAACAAAAAATCACCTAACAAGGGGACTGGGAGACTTGATGGTCAAAATTTAATGCCTTTACAACCTAAATTTTATGGAGGAATCAGTATTTGTGTCCATTTAATCGCCGAAAATAGCCGCCAAAAAGGGAAAAGGACAACTTTTTATCAATGACTTTTTGATTTTTGTGGGTTAATTAGAGTTTTATATCTGACCGTCACATTCTTTCTGGGGCAGAAATTCTGCCTGAGGAGCGTTGGGATTGTCAACTGACCCTGTAAAAGCCATCAGAGACGCTGATTTCGTCTTCGAAAACACGGTCGTCAAGATAGTGGCAAACAGGAACAGCCCCGAAATCGATCTTCCCGGCATAAAAGTTGGACCCTTCAAAGAGGGAAAAGAATACGAAGTTAGGTATTGGATAGCCACGGAACTGAAAAAGGCGGGAATAGCCCGCATCCGCATGGATGAACCCCTCGATTTGATGATGTTAAACAAGATTCACTGGAAAGAACGTGTTCAGGCTTCCCAGCGGGTCACTTCTATTCCCAAAGAATTTTATCCCAAACTACGGCGTTTCCTAGAAGAGCTGCATGAGAAAGCAATCAAGAAACCGGAAAAAAGGAGCGACTCTGAAAAAGCAAAGAATCTCTCCGCGGACATAATTCGGATGAGACTAAAAAAAATAGTTTCGTTGGCTTCATCAGGAAGAGATCAAACAGGTCAAATCCTGCGGAGCCTCACAAAAGAAGAGAAATCTATGTATGATTGCTTACACAAGATTATTAGCGAATGGCAAAATGAAATTCTGAAAAACCAAGGAGAAAACAAAACATGACAGAAGAAACGTTGACCGCAGACCCAGAAACGCTTTTTCTAGATTTCTTCAAACTAGACAAATACCGTGAACGTCTCTCCGTTATGGCAGTTTCCGGAAAAAAATCGTTTGTGGTAGATTTTGACGAACTCTTGGCAGCCGAGACAAAACTAGCCCAGCAACTTCTAGATAACCCCGACGAATATTTTGAATATGCTAACCGAGCCGCCAAGGCTCAACTGCAGATAGAGGAACCCGAATACGCCGAAGAAATCGGAAACGTTACAGTCCGGTTTTTTGGATTACCCGAAGCCATACCCCTGCGAATTTTGGGTTCTAAGCACATCGGAAAACTTGTTATGCTTGAGGGTATTGCTGTCCGCGCCAGCCCCGCCCGACCCCTGGTTATGGAAGCAGTCTTCAAATGTAAATGGTGCGGAGCAATGTCTCATGTTACTCAATCGGGTCCCTTTTTGACTGCTCCCCTCGCATGTAGCGCCCCAGAATGCAGAAGAAAAAGTTCCTTTGATTTTATTCAGGAAGAATCCACCTTTATCGACTCCCAAGATGTCCGCATCCAAGAACGACCAGAGGACCTTCCGCCAGGTCAGCTTCCAAGATGGCTAGACATTAAGCTTCTTGAAAGAGACCTTGTTGACGCGGCACGACCCGGAGACCACGTTTCTGTTGTTGGAGTCGCCCGCGCGGTTGCCGCCACATTACCCCGTGTTGGGCGCCTCCGATCATTCACATTACATCTGGACACTAACCATATCGAGGTGGAGAGTAAGGAGCCAGACAAAGTACTCATCACGCCAGAAGAAGAGAAACAGATTCTTGAACTGGCAAAAGACCCTAAAATCCACAACATGGTTCTTCGTTCTTTAGCGCCTTCTGTGTACGGTTATGAGCACATCAAAGAGGCAATAATGTACCTTCTTTTCGGAGGAACCGCGAAACACTTCCCGGACATCAGAATCAGGGGAGACCTGAACGTTCTGATTGTGGGAGACCCGGGAACAGCCAAATCCCAGCTTCTACAGTACGTGTCTAAGATTGCTCCTCGAGGATTGTACACCTCTGGTCGTGGAACTACAGCCGCGGGATTGACAGCTGCGGTGCTTCGTGACAAGTCTGGTGGAATGACCCTTGAAGCCGGAGCTTTGGTGCTAGCGGACAAGGGTATAGCATCCATAGACGAGATGGATAAGATGCGAAAAGAGGACCGGGTAGCCATTCACGAAGTCATGGAGCAGCAAACAGTTTCAGTGGCTAAAGCAGGAATCGTGGCTACATTAAACGCTCGAACAGCAATCCTAGCCGCAGCTAATCCAACATTGGGCAGATACGATCCCTACAGGACAGTGGGAGAAAACATTTCGCTTCCAGTCACTATCCTCTCAAGATTCGACCTGATTTTCATTTTGAGGGATGTGCCAGAAAAGACCAGAGACGCGAAGATGACCGAGCACATACTTAATCTCCACAGAACCGGAGTATCTCCTGTTGAGCCGCCCATAGAAGCTGACCTCTTCAGGAAATACGTCAGCTACGCAAAAAAAATAAAGTCTGTACTGACACAAGAGGCTATGGACCGCCTAAAAGATTTTTATCTGCTTATGCGGTCAGCAAGCGAAACCGAGGGCACTCCCGTAGCTATAACTGCAAGGCAACTGGAATCTTTGGTGCGTATTGCTGAGGCTAGGGCTCGTGTAGCTCTCAGAGACAAGGTTACGCTTGAGGATGCTGAGCGGGCTATCGATATTATGACAATTTCTCTTGAGCAAGTTGGAATCGACATTTCCTCTCACCAGTTTGACATTGACATAATAATGACTGGCAAACCTAAGAGCCTACGCGACAAGCTCTCAATTATTCTGGGACTCATTACCAGCATGGAGAAAGAAACCGGAATGGTGGACAAGGAACGGCTGATGGAGAGGCTTCAAACCGAATACGACATACTGGCTGGAGATGCAGAACGGTTCATTGGACAGATGCTCAAAGAAGGAACCCTCTTTGCACCACGTGACGGTTTCATCAAGAAGACTTGAACTAAAGGGCAATCACATTGAAGATCGAAGAACTGCCGTTGCATGATTCCGTAAAACAGGTTTTAACCAGTTTAGGAATCACTGAACTTTATCCCCCACAGCAAGAAGCTGTATTAGCTGGCGCTTTGGAGGGAAAGAACCTTGTTTTGGCGAGTCCCACCGCCTCAGGCAAAACCCTAATCGCTGAACTGTGCGCCCTCAAGCATGTCCTAGAACGGGACGGAAAAGTCCTGTATCTTTCTCCGCTACGGGCTTTAGCCAGTGAAAAGTTTGAGGAATTCCGAAAATACACGAACATCAAGAAAGGAAATGGAAGACGGGTCAGTGTGGGCATCAGCACAGGCGACTACGACAGCAGCGACCCGTGGATGGGAAAACATGACATCATAGTTACCACAAACGAGAAAGCGGATTCATTATTGAGGCACAGAGCCCGCTGGGTAAGTGATGTTTCCCTTGTAGTAGCTGATGAGGTGCATCTTCTCAACGACCCTTCGCGGGGACCAACCCTCGAAGTGGTGCTGGCTCGTCTCATGCAGGTGAACCCTGACATCCAACTCGTAGTTCTAAGTGCCACAATAAAGAATGTTGAAGAAGTTGCAGAGTGGCTCAAAGCAATCCCTGTTACTACGGACTGGAGACCCGTGACCCTCAGGGAAGGCGTAATCCTCCATGACGAGGTCCACTTTAAGGACGGCGGCGCACTCAAAATAGAAAACAGCGCCAAAAACCCCACTCTCAACTTAGCCATGTACACAGTAAAATCTGGAGACCAAGCATTAGCCTTCGCTGGCACCAGAAGAAACTCGATAAGCCTAGCCAAAAAGATTGCAACAAAAATCAAGCCACTTCTATCCAAACCCATGAAACGTTCTCTGAAGCAGTTGTCTGAGCAGATTCTCGCAACCGGAGAGAGGACCAGACTCGGCGAGCAGCTAGCAGAGGTGGTCAGCGGCGGGGCAGCCTTTCATCATGCTGGATTAAGCGGCGGTCACAGGAAAATAATCGAGGACTCTTTCAGGGACGGAAAAATCAAGGTCTTAACTGCCACTCCAACATTAGCGTTTGGAATGAATCTTCCAGCAAGAATAGTTATCATTAATGAGTATCGGCGTTACGCGTCTGGTTACGGTTATTATCCCATACCTGTTCTTGAGTATAAGCAGATGGCTGGACGAGCCGGAAGACCCCGATACGACAAGTTTGGAGACTCCATTTTGGTAGCCAAGACCGAAGACGAACGCGACTACCTCATGGAAAACTACGTTCTGGCTGAAACTGAGAAGATATGGTCTAAATTGGCGGTGGAACGAATCTTGCGTTCTCATGTTTTGGCTACGGTTGCGTCGGATTTTGCTCACACAGAGCAGGGAATCTACGAGTTCTTCGGCAAAACATTCTACGCTTACCAGTATGATCCTCGTGCAATAAAGGGGGTTATCCAGAAAAGTTTGGGTTTTCTTTTCACCGAGAAGATGATCGAGGTGGGCGGCGACAAAATCTACGCCACCAAGTTTGGACGAAGAGTCTCCGAACTCTACATTGACCCCCTCACAGGAGTTATAATTCGGGATGCTCTTACGAGCCGTGCGCAGCGTCTCACTGACATCAGTTTTCTGCACATGATTGCCCGCACGCCAGACATGTTTCCCAAGCTTCGTCCATACTCCAGTGAGATGGATACTCTCCAATTCTTCATCGAGGATCATAAGGACGAGTTTATGTTTGATCTTCCAGACCCGTGGATGGACAGGATGGCTTTCGAGAATTTTCTTGGGGAAGCTAAGCTGTCGTGGGTGCTTAAGTCTTGGATGGATGAAACAAGCGAGGACGAGATGATTGAACGTTTCAGGGTTCAGCCGGGAGACCTTTACCGTCTCATCTCAAAATCCAAATGGCTCATTCATGCATCCCATGAACTGGCTTCCCTTTTCAAGCACAAGGACCTTTTGTCTCATCTGGCTAAACTCACGGTGAGAATCGAGAAGGGAGTGAAGCCTGAATTGCTTCCGTTGGCTACGTTGAAGGGTATCGGAAGAGTCCGAGCCCGCATACTATTCAATTCTGGTTTAAGAACTGTTGATGACCTCAAGAGGGCTCCACTGCCAAAACTAACTGGGTTACCGTTGATTGGACCTAGATTAGCCCAGAAGATCAAGGAGCAGGTGGGCGGCTACGTCAAAGCAGAAGAGTGGCATCAAATAAAGAAGAAGAAAGAAACTGAACAGCAGCGAGCCTTAACCGAATTCTAGTCAGATAAGCCCCGAGCCTTTCTTTCTTGTCTTGTCTTTTCTATAACTAGCCCAATCTGTTGGGGGGCAGTGCCTAGATAGTTTCGTGGATCCATTACATACTCGATTTCGTCTGGACTAAGCAATTCTTTAACTGTACTGTTTTCTGCAAGAACATCCTTGAAGGCTTGTTGTTCGTTGTGGCTTTTTATTGCTAGTTCTCGGGTTAGCTCATGAGCTTTCTGGCGTCCCAGCCCCTTCTTTGCAATGGCAAGCATAACCGCCTCGGACATCATCCGTCCCTGCGTTATTTCCATGTTCTTTCGCATCCGTTCCTCATCAACTTCCAGTCCCTTCAGCACTCGCGTCATCAAGATTAGCACGTAATCGATGAGTATGCACTCTTCTGGAATCACGAACCGCTCACACGAAGACTGGGTTAGGTCGCGTTCGTGCCATGTGGGAACATTCTCCAGTGCGGGCGTAACAAGGCTTCTTAGCAGTTTTGCCAAGCCACAAATTCTCTCGCTGATCATGGGGTTACGTTTGTGGGGCATTGTTGAGCTTCCAACCTGTTTCTTCTGTTCGAAAGCCTCGAAAGCCTCTGCAATCTCTGGTCTCTGCAGCTCCCGAATCTCAGATGCTATGTTGTCTAGTGTAGAGGCGAGTATAGCTAGGATGCATGTTAATTCAGCGTAGCGGTCCCTCTGGACAATCTGCGTGGAAATGTCTGCTGCACTGATGCCGAGCCGTTCCATAACTAGTTCCTGTATCTTGAGCGCTTCAGGTCCCAACCCCGCTTGGGTTCCCACCGCGCCACTCATCTTTCCAGCCAACAATCTTCCTTTACAGTCTCTGAGACGCTGGATGTGTCGGGAGACTTCTCTTGTCCAGACCGCAACCTTGAAGCCAAAAGTGGTTGGCAGGGCATGCTGACCATGGCTTCTCCCCATCATGATACTCATTTTGTGCTTTTCTGCCCTAGCAAGCAGAACTGACTCCAGTTCGTTCAGTCGTTCTTCGATAATGTTAATGGCTTCTTTTAGCTGTAAAGCTGTTGCCGTGTCGAGCATGTCAGAGCTTGTTGCTCCAAGGTGAACATATTCTCCGCTTGATCCGCAGGCTTCGGCTAATGCTCTGACCAGAGCCATGATGTCATGCCTGATTTCGTTTTCAATCTCTTTTACGCGACTTAGCTTGACGTATTTTGTGGAGGCTTTTTCCACAATCTTTTGGGCGTCTTCTTTTGGGATGTTGCCTACTTGGCTGTGAGCCCAAGCTAGCGCCGCCTCTACATCAAGCATCTTTTGTAGTCTGTTTTCTTCGTCGAAGATTCTTCTCATTTCAGGTGAGCCGTATCGGCCTGTGTCAATTGGAAGAATAGGCAAACTGTTTTTCCTCCGGAAACGATACATAATTGTATTGAACTAACCTTTACCAGTTTCGCCTAAAAAATAGTGTCTCTCGGGATGGAACATTGAACATGGGAGCGTTAGTTGCTGCCGTAAACAAGAAGAAAGAAAACGTTGTATCCACGGTAGTCGCCATGTTACAGGAGTTGACGCACAGGGGAAACGACGGTCACGGAATAGCTACATCCGCTTCGGTGGCAACAGCCGCGACACTTGAAGAACTAGACCACAAAAACTATAGTTCAAACGTTGCATTGGGTCACAACCTTTCACGTATCCTTCCTAGGGATCAGCCGCAGCCAGTTCAAGGCGACGGTTTCACGGCTGTCTTTGAGGGACGACTGTTTCCTTCCCCGAATCTGCCCGATTTATCTGAAGTAACCGAAATCGTTGGGAAGATTGGCTCTAACCCCTTGAGAAACGCCGGCAGTGTTATCGAAAAGCTGGAAGGCTCTTACGTTTTTGCTGTGGCGCAATCCAACAAAGTAATCGTTGGGAGAGATGTTTTTGGAGAAACTCCCCTCTACTACGGCGAGAATGAGACCGTGTGTGCGGTGGCGTCTGAACGTAAAGCACTGTGGAAGATAGGACTGGAGGATGTGCAGTCGTTTCCTCCGGGACACTTAGCAATTATTACTCAACAGGGTTTTTCTTTTCATCCCTTTAAGGCGTTGCGGATGCCGCCCCGAGAAAAGGTGGACATGGAGACTGCGGCGCGGACTCTACAACTTCTTCTTTTAGAGTCGACCAGAAAACATGTTTCAGACCTTGATGGGGTGGCTGTGGCTTTTTCTGGGGGCGTGGACAGTAGTGTTGTTGCGGTTCTGGCAGAAAGTGTTGGACTAACTGTTCAACTCATTTCGGTGGGGTTAGAAGATCAGCCTGAGGTCCTGTTTGCGAAAGAGGCGGCTGAAGCGTTGGGTTTGCCTCTGCATCTTCAAACCTACACTGTGAGTGAGTTGGAGGAGACTCTTGCTAAAGTGCTGTGGCTAATCGAGGAACCTCACCCTGTCAATGCTTGTATAGCTGTTCCGTTTTACTGGTTGGCTGAAACCATGTCGAAGCTGGGGTATCCTGTCTTGTTGGCTGGGCAGGGGGCTGACGAGCTTTTCGGAGGCTACCAAAGATACCTCACGGAATATGAGCGGTCAGGAGCTGAGGCTGTGGAGCAAAAAATGTTCCATGACATCGAAAACGCTTACCGCGCAAACTTTCAAAGAGACAATCAGGTCTGCTCTTTTAGTGGGATTGAGCTTAGGCTTCCATTCATCGACAGAGACGTTATAGACTTCGCTTTACGGTTGCCTCTTCGTTTGAAAATTAACTCGGTTGAGGACAGGCTTCGGAAACGTGTGCTGCGTCGTGTGGCTCATAACATGGAGATTCCCAATTTCATAGCTGACAAACCTAAGAAAGCGGTTCAGTACACGACTGGAGTAACAAAAGCTCTTCAACGCTTGGCAAAAGCCGAGAGTTTAACGTTGCGGAAATATGTTGAAAAGGCTTTCAGTAATGTTTACCCTAAAAAAGGCGAGAGTCCTTGTACACAATAATTTAATTGAATATTGTCTGAGACTACGTTTCTATTAGGAGACTAATAACAGCTGATTGTTGAAAACAGCCTTTTTCTGGGAAACTCAAGAGAACAGCAAACTTGCATAACTTGCAGAAAAACCATGATTTATCTAAAAAAGTAAATATAGGTAATCTACGATAATTACGCCAACAAACAATAGAGTTATCCCCTGATGGTGTTTCACGTGAAGAATGTACATACACACAAAAGAAAGTTACCAATGATGGTGTTTTCTATTCTAACCATTTTAACCTTGTCACTTTTCTTGGTGCAACTGTCCCCAGTTAGTGCCCAAGACCAGACAGCAAGTCTCACTGGCATAATCTATGATGAGGGAGTTGACACTGACGGCGACGGAGCCTTTGATTACCTCAATTTGGGCATAGAGGTTAACGTTACCACCGCAGCAACATATGTTGTGGATGCTGGTGGACTTTATGACCCATCATATAATTCCGTCAGTGTCATGACCAACAAGTCCACCTATCTTAATGTGGGCATTCACGTTGTCTACCTCGCCCTAAATGGCACAGAAATCTATGCATCAACTGTTAACCCTGCTACGATTGCTAGCATCTACCTTTACGACGAATCTAATAACACGCTTAGTGATTTGCATGACCTCTCATTGTCGACTCAATATAGCTACGACGAATTCCAACGCCCACTTATTGAGATCGAATTTAATGAGATCGAACGGGAGATAATCTTGGATCAGACGGGAAGCATCTACGTTACTAACGCTTACCGCATAACCAACATTGGATTTTGGATAAGCACTATTGATATTGGTTTTCCAGAAGACGCCTACGACTTTGAAGTGCGGGACGAGATGGGTACACTTGAGGCATCAACGGAAAACGAAGTTATGACGGTGAATCTCAGATCAATCGTAGATGCAAGCGAAACGGAAACGCTCTATCTAAATTATCACATTCCTTGGGAAAATTACGTCAGTCAAGAGAATGGAGTCGACTACAGCTTACAGTTTACCTTCTATGAACAATTCAAATCAACGATCGGAAAATTATCGGTCTCCATAACTCTCCCCAAAGGCGCCGAATTCCAATCCTCTACTCCTCAAACAAGTAGCCTTCAAGAAACCATAACCTTCGCTTTCTCCGATGTTACACCATCCCAAGACCTCAACTTCAACATCAACTACAAATACGTTGTATTCTGGGGGTCCTTCTACCCAACCATATGGGTAGGAATTCTAGCAATTGCCGCGTCAGCAATGGTCCTTTTCTGGGGCACACCCAAAACCATCACCGCTTCAACAATTCAGGTTCCATCAAAGAACCTTAAAAGTTTCATTGACGCATATGAAGAAAAAACAAGGATTCGGTCAGAACTTGAATCCCTAGAAGAGCGGCTGCAAAAAGGAAAAATTCCTAGACGCAGATACAAAGTCAGGAAAAAGATGCTGGACGGACGCCTCTTCACGGTTTCTAGGAACCTCTCCTCTCTTCGTGAGAAAATAAGAGCTGCTGGCTCCAAGTATGCAAACATGATGAGACAAATAGAGGTGGCTGAAGCAAATCTTGAAGGCGCAGAAAGAGACCTGCAACGGATTGAATCAAGATACAGACGCGGAGAAGTTTCCAAGGGAGCATATAGAAAGCTTCTGGAAGAATACAACCGCAGAATCGAAGAGGCCGAAGCAACAATCGACGGAGTTCTTCTAAGACTCCGCGAATAGTTTCCTTTTTTTTACAAAACATTTTTATTTCATTGCTTCATTTTGATTAAAATCTAAAAAGCGGAGTTGATTATCTAATGGTTGAAATCAAAGTCGATGTTGAAAAATGCAACGGATGCGAAACATGCGTTGACACTTGTCCTGTCGGTGTTTACGAAATGAAAGACGGAAAGTCTGTTGCCGTAAACATTGAGGACTGTCTCATTTGCAGAGCATGCGAGATGCAGTGTCCCGAAGGCGCAATTGAAGTCATCGAGTAAACCAAGCACCCGATTCAACTATCCCATTTCGGGGAAAACAGCTAGAGTTCCCAAACCCTTTCTTTGTTTTAGAAAAAAGCTGTTTTTCAACAATGCTCTGTTATTAGTATACTACTATGCTCGTAGACACGTTTAGAGGACAAATTATTATCTTGCTTACAAAAACAGAAAAAACACTGTTTTCAACAATGAACCTCTATTAGTCTTCTAATATGAACACGTATATCAAACAATTCAAATTCTCAGTTGCTTGATTTTTCGGGCAGTCTCTTTCTGTATATTATAACCGCCAAGGTTGCCACAAGAAGCAATGGCATAAAGATCCATGATGGAAACTCTGGATATTGCTGTATTCATCAGTTTTAACCAACCAAAAATCACTATGCTTGAAAGAAACAACTTTTTAGACTGCATCGTTTCTCCACAAATATATTCTGGAATATTTGTTAAAGAATCTTTTTGTCAAGGTTTCTTGACCGAACATTTCCTCAGTTTATGTTCCAAAATGACGACTGAGTTTTCTTCACTTGTTCTATCGTTTTTTCTCCCTTTCTTCGTATCTTCAGATTTGCACAACGAGGTTTATCTTTGATCGAATAAGGAATTTCAGCCATCTTAGCGGTCACTGCGCACGCCATCGTTCCAAGAAACCTTAGGCTGTATCCGCCCTCCAGAACCGCCACAAGTTTTCCTTGACAAAACTTCGTTGCTGACTCTAAAACGGCATCAAATATTTTGGCGTAGCTAAGAGCTGAAAGTGACAGGTTCCCCACTGGGTCTGTGTAGTGAGCGTCAAATCCCGTGGAGACAAGAATGAACTGCGGCTTATACTGCTTGATGATTGGAACCACAATCTGGTTGAAGGCTCTGAGATAGATTCTGTCGCCTGTTCCATAGGGAAACGGAACATTCACCGTGTATCCTAACCCCTCATCCTCGCCCACCTCATCAGCAAAACCTGCCAAGGGAAACTCGCTGGGGTCCTCATGGAGGCTAACGTAGAGAACCCTGTCGCTTCTGTAGAAAATTTCCTGTGTTCCATTTCCATGATGAGTATCTACATCCAAAATCAAAACTCTGTCAAGACCGAAATTTTCTAGTAGATGAGAAGCAGCTACTGCAACATTATTGAAGACGCAGAAGCCCATGGGATAATCTGGTCCAGCATGATGCCCCGGAGGTCTAACAAATGCGAAGGCATTTCTATACTTCCCTGTCATAACCAGATCAGCCGCTTTCACAGTTCCTCCGGCAGCCAAACGGGCAACATCATAACTTTCGGGAGAAACCACCGTGTCCCTGACATCCAACAGTCCGCCGCCACAAGCACAAAACTGTTTAATTCGGTGAATATAGTCGGTGTCGTGGACCAGCTGCAAGTCGTTGATGCTGGCATTTTCAGGTTCGATGAGAGAACAGTTTTCGTTTTCTAGAATGCCGCTCTTGTTCAGTTCTCTCATGATTACCCTGAGGCGTGAAGGAACTTCAGGGTGGCTGGGTCCTGTTTTGTGATGTAGATACGTATGTGAGTACACTACGGCTGTCTCTGTCGTATTCGTCACTTCCCAAACGAAAAACGTGTTTGTTTCTCCGCTAATGAGGCTTATTTGTGTTTATCCATAATATAGATTATTAGCCTAGAAAATGAGTGTTTGGTTTGGACAAAAAGGATTTTATCTTTCTTGATGGATAGTGAGCATCTAACTGTTAGGGGCGGTTTGTCTTTGGCGTCTAAGGTTGCTGTATTTTCGTACTTGATTATTGTGGCGAACATCCTAGTTTTCCTGCAGAGCCTAACAGATTACGAGTCCTATAACCTGCTTATCCAAACTTACGGTTTAGTTCCCGTTCAGGTCATGAATGGCACGAACCTCTTATCCCTAGTTACATCCATGTTCTTGCACGCCGACATCATTCATCTGGGACTGAACATGTTCTTTCTGTTGATAAGCGGCGACGCGGTTGAACGAGAATTGGGTAATTTCCGCTTTTTGGGGCTGTATCTAGCCTTCGGCATTATCGCAGGACTCTTTCACTCCTACCTAAACAGCACATCTGCTATCCCCACCATAGGTGCTTCAGGAGCAATCTTCGGCGTTCTGGCTGCATTTGCTATTCTATTTCCCTTTCGTTGGCTCCTTAAACTCTTCGGCTTCATTCCCATCCCACTTCCAGCCATCCTATTCGTCTTCATAACAATCCTAACCGAAACCGCATACGTATCCTCCGGAATCATAGAAAACGTCGCCCACACCGCTCATGTGGGAGGCTTCCTAGCCGGCGTCTTTTTGACTCTATTGTTTATACCCAAAAGACGGACAGACCAAAAATGAGCCGCCGAAAAAGCTCTAGTCAACCACAAAGACCGAAAGAATGCCTGATGATGACTGGAGATGTCTAACAAGTTTCTGAACCAACCAATCTACCTTCTCAATCTCTGGAAAATGCACTAGATGGCTTCCGCAGTTTTTCTTGCAATCAGAAGCTCCAAACCCCCTAACCGGAACTGTTGCTCCCCTTATACCCTTCATGTAGCTGTTTAGGTTACACTCCATATCTTCGTTGGTTTCAGCGACTATAACCGCTTCCACGGACACGTTTTCGTCTGCCAGAATGTAATCTATGTGCCAGAACTTCCGTTTTTCTTTCCTCAGGTGCCTAGCTATTCGATGTTTGAGGCTTGAGGCTCCCTTGCCTAACGCTGAGCCAGTGTAAGTGTAGTGTCCCATTGGAAGCCTCTGCTTTCCCAACATTCCTATGTCCACTGTAACTTCCTTTGACAAAAACAACAGTAGCGTATAGATTCCAGTCGATGAAATCTCTGAAATTAGACTAACATCCGTCTTCATCTAAATGCAGCCGCCAGTCACCAAACCAGTCTCTAGTTTAATGTTTCGTTCCAGAAAAACACTTCATCGTAACGCTGTTGCAGATCATCGTTGAATTCTGGGTCACTGTAAACAATGTCTAACCTGAAACCATACTCTTCTAATAGCTGGTTAACGTCGCCCCAAATCTTTTCCACCCGCTCATCCGTGTCGGCGCTCCACAACCCCCAAATGTTATCGTCAACACTACGGAATCCGAAACCAAAGTTCTCGGGAAGAACATAAGCCGCTGTAGCTTTTACTGTTCCATGGTTGCTTGGGTTATCGTTTACGTAGTCCCAGAACTTTTCGAGGGCATCAAAGTGTTCATCAGTTAATATTCCATACTCTGAATAATCTGTGTCTGGATGATCAAAGATTACCACATATTTTGCTCCATTATGGTACGCTGAAATCAGGTCCTCGTAGAGTTCATCACCTGAAACAATGTAAGGAACGTGGTTGTATGTCCATGTGACCATGACGCCCCACTCTTTATTCTGGACATTGGCGGCGCCTCTGCAAAGCGCAACATGTAGCGGTCTGCTGTGGTTCCAAGCGAATTCAGCTAAGATGGTGTCGTATCCAGCCTTGTAGTCGAACCAGTAAAGACCATAATCCGATGTTAACACCGTAATGTCTTCACATTCTCGAGCGTAAAGGTAATACTCTATGTGAATGTAAAGCCATTCCAAATATACCTCAGCGGCTTCTGTTTGGTCTTTCGCCTCTTTAACCAATTGGAAACTGCCCGCGTCTAGCTGGTTTCCTCCTGGCTCATCCATGGCGTAGGCTCCTAAGAATTTGTCGCCGTATTTTTCTTTGGCTCTTGCGATCCATATGTGGGGATAGTAATTGTATCGAAAGATGTGGTCGCCCTCACTTTCATAATGTATCGAAATAAAGAAGACGTAAAAGTATAGCCCAGCATCGTAGACATAATCACAAACCTCGTTGAGATTGTTTATGTCAAATGTTATTCCGACGGAGTCAACAACAAAAACATTCGTGAAATTCTTTACCCTATCAACCAAGGCTTTGCAGCCTTCAACACTGTGATTGTCGATAGCATATTCTATGCCCACAAAAAATTCTGGGTCTGAATCCTGTTCATCGATGCCGACGTTCAAAGCTACCAAAAAAAGAGGCGACACTATAATCGTGATAAGTATAAGGCAGAACAGTAGTGTGCTACGGTTCATCTTTTTCCTTCCTGAGCTTACAGATACAATACGTTTTCTCGGTTATAACATTAAAGCCAAGAAACGCTTTCTCAACGCCAGCAGAATTGGTTTTTGTGGAGAATACGGTTTTTCTGAAAAAAGGTTGTTTTCAACAATGAACCTCTATTAGTCTCCTATTGTTAAGTATTTACTTATTTGTAATAAATCCTTAAATATTTAAAGACACTACTAAAATTTAGTAGGTGAACGGATTGAAAGGTGAAGAACTGCTCAAACATGAGAGCGTAAAAAACTGGTTCGACAGCTTAACCCGTGCCGCAAAGAATAGAGGCAAAGATGGACTTTCAAGAAATGTTAAAGCAATGAGACTTGGCAGAATGTGGGAGTTTACTAACAAAG
>SDBS01001479.1_pt1 | contig 23743 bp, 13 predicted proteins | sample 2277091 | NCBI WGS metagenome assembly SDBS01 (sample SAMN10404972, study PRJNA504765) | marine sediment metagenome | isolation source: marine sediment core GS10_PC15, 163 cmbsf | place: Arctic Ocean: Southern Knipovich Ridge | collected 2010
TCTTTACAGCTTCCGCCTGCTTTTGTGCTTCTTTCCGGGCATCATTAAATAGAGCCTCGATTTTCTTCTCAGAGTATTTTCTTTTCTCACCGGCCCGATTTTCCGCTTCCCTTAGAATTTCTTCCTCTTCAATTCGAGCTTCTGTTTCAAGGCCCGAAATCAACTCAGCTTTTTCTTTTTCTAATGACTCCATAGATAATTATACCTTTGGTTAATATCTTTTTTTCCTGTATTACGAAAAAGTAAAAAGAGCTTCGAAAATCATAATTTTATCCCGATAGCAGTATTTACCATTTCTCTGATTCCAGGTCTGTCAGGTTTCGAACCATTTCTGTCAGGAATCTCTACAACCAGTGGAAAACTTGCAGTAAACAGAAATTTATCTATCGTCGGGCGTATCATATCTGAAATTCGTTCGGTAATAATAATAATACCGGTTTCCCTGTCTTCAAGTATTGCCTGAAAAGCACGTTGTGCTTCATCCGGATTTGTAGCAATTTTCCCGGACACTCCCACAATCCCAAAACCAAGGACCGTATCTTCATCGCCTATAATCGAATATTTCATTTTATTCTTATATCTTACCGAGAATCATCAAAGCCGTGATAAAACCGAATACAACAAGCCCCTCAGCAAGTGCCACAAAAATCAGGGCCTGTCCTGCAATCTCCGGTTTTTCAGCAATGGCTCCCATTGCCGCGGCACCAACATGAGAAATCGCAATCCCGGCGCCAATGGCGCCAAGACCAAAAGCAATAGCAGCGGCGATAAGGCCGTATTTCATAACCTCGGCCTTTGACGACGACATTTCCGCCTCTACGGTCTCTTCACCAGGAGACGTTTGTGCAAAAGAGCTGGTGCAAAACAGTGTTCCAATTATCGCCATCACCGTAAAAAGTACAATAACACTCTGGGTAATGTTTAACTTTAATTTTTTTCCAGGTTCATCCATAGCATTCCTTCCTTTCTTATTTGTCGCTACTACCTAACGAAATTGGTGTATATAATTTTCCCGTTCCATGAAAAAATTTCGTAAAGAATTCATAATAATTAAGCCTCAAGGCCTGTATTCCCGCAGTAAGACCTTCAAGGCAAATAACTAATATATTCCCGAGTATAAGAATGAGAACAGAGGCAATACCTGAAGTCATTTCAGCAAGGGTAAAAAAGGCGATCATCAGGCTGACATGAGCAATACCAAGCCCGGCTACCCGCATAAATGAGAGCGTGTTGGAAAGATAACCGCTGAAAATCTCAAGAAGCCCAACAGTCCATTCCATTAAGAAATTAAGGATCGCAAAAACATTGAACTTCTTGTCGGACTGCTCTCTCTCATGCTTGAAATAGTGATAAGGCTCCTTAATAAAGAGTAAAAGCGAGGGCAATCCTACCAGCAGAAATAGTATCATCCCCGGAGGAAATTCCTTGTAATCGTGCGCTATCAGGTAGGATGCAGTAAATATTCCTCCTCCATAAATCCACCCGCCGATAATGCCGCCTTTATCAAAAAACAGCTCCATCCATTTTCTGGTCCGGATTATATTAATCCAGTTGAAGAGCAGGCCGAGAGCAATAACGGAAATGCCGAAATATATGGTAATTGACAGTATGTCAAAAACGTCATTGATTACTGAATTGTCAGCGCCATGGCCGGATATGATACCATGAAAATCGAACCAGAGCGCCGGAAAAAGGCCCGTGCCGAAAAAGGACCCGAAAAGAGCACCGAAAAATATTGACGAGAGTCCGCACCAGATAATAAGCCATGAAAGATGGTGCAAGCCCTCTTTGCCCTCATTTTTCCTTAAGAAAGATACACCCAGAATACCAAGTATTGCCAGTATCATACCCTGCCCGACATCAGGGAACATAAGCCCGAACATAGCCAGATACAGTGGCATTACAAAAGGAGTCGGATCAATAGTGCCATATTCGGGAATGCCGAAATTGCTGACCAGCATCTGGAAGGGCGCGAGTATTTTCGGATTATTAAACCGTACAGGGACTTCATCACCAATAATACCCGTACTCCCTGCTTCGTTCCATTCTAAGTAACAGCGGTCTTCACATGCCTTTTTGATTATTCCCGTCAGTTTTTCTTTTTTCGATGAGGGAAGCCAGCCTGTAAAAATGACTGTTCGGGAAGAGGATTTGAAATTGGTCTGGATTTTGTAAAATAGCTCATTAACCCGCAAATTGACCCAGATTTCCCTGAGGCGTTTATCTTCCTTTCTTACCAGATCATTAGCGTTTATTTCAAGCTTTTTCTGTTCACCCGTTAACGTTTTGAGTTTAACAGAGAGTTCTTTGAAAACATCTTTCTTAACTGACCGCAGCTCACCCGGCAGTTCGATTCTAATCCATCCCGCGTTTGAAAGGATTTTATTAATCTGCTCGCTATCTCTTTTCATTGAAATCAGGAGATGATGGGCCATATCATTTTCCTGTCCCATCGCAATAATTAACGAAGGGAGGTCTCTCAACCCGTCTTCAAGTTGTTTTACATTTAATACAGGGAGTTTTCCAATCTGCATGGAAATAAAGGAATGTTTAGCCGGGAGTGTGACATCGGAGAGACCTATGCCATAGAGTTCCACCTGCCGCCTGATGTCCTCAAGCTTCAGTATCTCCTGCTGGATCGTCCGCTGCCTTTCCCTGATACTTTCACGCACTCCGGATATTTTATCGAGACGAGCTTTCTCTTGTTCAATATTTACGGAAATACGGTTGTTCAGATCTGTTTCTTTGGGCGTCGAAGGAATAATGCCGCCCGTGTGTAACAATCCTTCAATCCGCTTTCTTAAATCTGATATTTCAGTTAGAGAGACCTGGGGTTTGACAGTTGACAGATTATCCGCTCTTTCGCCTTCATCCTCTGATACATTAATGAACTGCATGACCCCTTCACGGAGGAGGGCTTCAGTTACCCGCCCACAATCCTTTCCCAGCACTACTGCAAAAAGTTGTATCATCTCAGCGGTAAATATCATATCATGCTCTCAATTCGTTCCTGTTGTATGCGAAGCTGTTTTGCATTTAGTATTATCCTGATTTTTCTCAGCTCATCCCTTTTCAATATAAAATATGAAAGTATGATTCCTATTGTAAAAGGATACCCGGCCAGGATACGCTGGACCTCATGTTTCATGATCTCTTCCAGTATCCGGCGAATAAGGAGGAGCCGTGACGTACTGTCCGTCGTCTGGAAAGAGAGCAGTGCCGACAATCCCGGATACTTGCTTTTGACAAACCCCTGAAGCACAGACGTTACATTCTGCGCACTATATAATTCATCGATTATACTCTTGTCAAGATTAAAGCCTCCCGGCACAATAGCAGCCAGGATCGCGTCCAAAGGAAGGTCATAGAAGTTCTTAAACCGTATGATCCAGTTGATGTTCTGCAAGTCAATTTCTACGCCTGTAAGTCTCAGGGCTATAGTACGGTCCCTCCGGTCAAGCTTGTTAATCGAAGCCAGAAGGTTCTTATAGTAATAATGGTCAAAGGCAATTTCCATACGGAAAAGAGAACCTTGCGATTCGACAGTGCGACTGTATTTCCTGATAATCTGACTGTATGGAGTCCCTTCACATACGCCTGCAATCTCATCAAAGTTTTCTGCATTAAGAATAATGTCAATCGGAATTTCGTGAATGATACGGTTATACAATATGTAGTGTATGCTAATGTCATCTGAGCGTTTCCGGATTTTTCTGTTGAAAAAGATTCTTATGGCATTTTTGAGGTTGTCAATTTCAAACCGGGACAGTAGGGCGTCTACAAGCTCCATTGAATTATGATGAAGGTAAGATCTGATATTTCTGTAAAGTCCAATTTCGTTTTTAAGGAGTTCAAGCTCTGCCTGTTTAAGATCACCGGTCCGGGAGTATATCTCTTCAAGAACGGCAAAAGATGTCTCCCGTAAAAGAGATAGCGCTTCATCAAGGGACGCGGCTTTTGCAAGCTGGTCGAACATTTCCTCAGGAAGGATCTTGCTGATCCGCGCCCGTAGCTTTGCGTTGATAAATGAGTATTTTGATAATGGGCGGGCCATTATTTGCTGTCCTTCTCATACTCCGTGGTCAGTATGATATTGCAGATATTGTCAACCAGGTTATCCATTGTATCTGTACTATTGTTGAGCAGAGTATCTTTTTCCCGATCTGCCTGTTTCAGTTTTTCTTCTCTGATACCTTCAGCCTCTTTTTTCGCATCTTCAACATCAGCTTGTATTATTTCCCGGACTTTTTGTTTTGCATCACTCATTTTATCTGAGATTTCTTTTTCTACAGAATGTCTTATTTCAGAGGCCTTATTGCGGGCTTGCCTGAGAACCAGGCTGACCTTCTCTTCAGTCTGAAGAACTTCCTCAATTATCTTTTTCATAAAATCAGATCCTGAACAAAGTAGATATGATACAGTTTGATTATAATATGAATATATACAATGATAAATAAAATTACCAGCATCGCTCTTTTAAAAATGTGCTATATTCTGCAAAAAAACTGTTATTCTTCAGGAAATGCTTCGAACAGGTCATTTCCTTCTTTTTCTGCCTTGTTGCCATCGAAACTGTTCCCGCTGGATTGGAGCGACGATCCTTCCGTTACAGAAATTGCCCCTCCGTTTCCACCAGCAGAATTTCTCTGGAATGTACTCTTTGAAATAGAAACAATCGTATTGTCATGAAAAGCCCCGGCCCCTCCGTTTCCTTTTGACCAATTGTTTTCGAACCGGCACTTAGTAATGGCAATCGTAGTGTTTTCAAGCTGTGAAGCTCGGCTTACACTGAAAATCGAACCGCCGTGTGCGCCTGCTGCGTTGTTACTGAATGTACATTCCGTAATTGTCGGTCGCGCACCATAGTCAAAAAATCCCGCCCCCGCCCGCCAAACGGCATGGTTATCCATAAAACGGCATCGCTCATAAACAGGAGCAGAACCCACACAGTCATAGACAGCACCGCCATTGTCGGCAGTATTCGCGACGAAAGTGCAGTCGATGAAAGTGGACTTCGCACGATCATAGCTGTAAATCGCACCGCCGCTGAGCGCATGGTTGGCTGTGAATATACAGTTGCGTACATCTACCGAATAACCGGTAGCTATCGGAAGATTGGGGCGATCCTGCCGAGCCCGCTTATACAGAATCAGCCCCCCGCCCTTAGCGTCATAGGCAGCACCGTCAGCATAACCAGCTCTTATAGTGAATCCATCCAGTAACGCCCCATTGGCTCCGATGAGAACATGATAGCAGTTATCCTCGGTTTTGCTTTTGTCGCCGATATCGCCGGATAAAATCGTCGTGTTCGCTTCAAGGTTACGTTGGTTCATTGCCATCTCGTTACCGGCAAAACCTCCATATAACCGAACACCCGGAAAGAGTTGAAAGGTTGCGGAACGCCCTTTACCGCGGGGAATATACATTCCCCCGGCAATCCAGATTTGGGCCCCATCACCTTTGGCATCGAGTAAAGCGTCTGTCAGATTTCGATATGCCGTTTTCCACGTCTTTCCATTTCCTGGTGCCGGAATCCGGGCATTGACATAAACAATCCTGTCGGAACGGAGAATCTTAACATTCTCCGTCTTACTGATATGTACTCCACGACCGCCGGGTCGGGTGGTACGATAAGAAGCCAGCTGCCTCAGCAATGCAGCAAGATGCTTTTCCGTAAAACGTTCGTCCGCACCACGATAGCCCTTGTCCTCACGAGCTATCCCCAAATCATCTAAAGCCGGATCCGTCGAAGAATTGCCCTTTCCGCGATACCCGCCTTCAACGATAGAATCCTGCACGACTGGCTGACAGTCATGCCAATTATAAATCCCTACACTTTCCCACATACAGTGGTTGCCCCAGATCACAGAATTCAGCAGAACCGGATTATTGCTCGGGCCGGAGCCCTGATAAAGTGTAGGACCAAAATCCTCGGCAGTGTTGAAAGTAAACGTGCAGAAATAAAGAACCGGGCTTGAAGAACCATCATTACCGACTCCAGCAGCACTTTTAGCACGATTTTTTGTGAACAGACAGTTTATAATAACCGGCGAGCAGCCGAAATCATTATAGATTGCTCCACCTTTTCGCTCGCAACGATTGGATTCGAATACACATGAAAGAAACACCGGCGATGTGCCCATATCGTTGGAGACTCCTCCGCCCCGCCCTCTGGCAGTATTGTTAGTAAAGCGACAGTTGATAAAGATTGGAATAGGTTCCTTTTGCCCCGGGCGAGGGGGAAACCGGGTAGTCGTCATATTATACACAGCTCCCCCTTTGCCCGCATGGTTATTTTCGAAGTTACAGTTGCGTACCGTTGGAGCGGATTGAAAATTGAGCATCCCGGCCCCGGAACTTTGTTGAGAACTTTGCATAATTGCCTGGGGAGTGGTGTGAATACCCCCGCCCTGCATATTAAGGGGATACCTCCCACCGAAAGGTGGGCCCGTTGGACCATTCCTTGGTCCCATTCCAGGGCGACGCTGTCCGCCTCGGCTCGGTCTTTGTTGTCTCCGGCCGCCACGACCACCGGCTGCGTAACCGTTGGAAATAACGAATCCATCAAGAGCCGCATTGTCAGCCCCTGTGACTACATGATAGCTGTTATCTTCAGCATATCCTTTTCGACCAATATCACCTGAAAGGATCGTTATATTATGTTGCCAGTCTCGCTCATTGAGTTTCGATTCGTTCCCGCTGAATCCACCAAAAACGGATACTCCTTTTTTCAGCTCGAAAGAAACATCGCGATTGTCATTAGTGGTTGGATAATATGTACCTTTTGCAACCCAGACCGAATCTCCGGGTTTAGACACATTCAAAGCGTCCCTAAGAAAAGCAAACGCACTTGTCCAGCTCATCCCGTTTCCTCCAGGAAGCGCACCGGCATCTACATAAATCACCCCGGCGACAGACTGAGTCGTCAATACCATAACCAGTATCATACAGATACCCGGCAGCATCCTGCTGAAATATCTGCTCTTGTCTGAATTCAGTTGACTTGTCATTTCTGATCTCCTCGTCAAATTCGGGGATATTCACTTGTACCTACCGAAAATTCGGTCCTTCTTTATGTGCATACACTTATGATAAGATGGTCAAGATTTATTTCAACCACATTTTTTTAAGATTGCTTCAGGCGCTTTTGAAGTATATAATATATTAACGTACTGCTGAAACAAGGTTGTAAGATCAAACAGATGTGTCTGAAGGTTAGGAGTGTATTATGTCAGGTAAAAAACATGCAAAAGGATTCACGCTCATAGAGTTATTGGTGGTTATAGCAATTATCGCTTTATTGATGGCGATTCTCATGCCCGCTTTGAACAGGGCCAAACAACAGGCGCAAGCGACCCGGTGCCTGGCCAATCTCAAGCAGATAGGTGTGGCAATGCATTTATATGCAAGTGATTACAACTATCAATTGCCACGGGCCGAGTTGCGGCCGGGTGTTGCTATTTATACCGGTATAGATATGAGATGGCCGATCCTGTTTATGCCTTATGTAGGTGGATTATCCGACAATGTCGAAAATTATCATGAACTCAAGATATTTGATTGTCCGAACTACCCGTTTAAGGAACAAACGGTCGATTATTGCACCAACGCCTTCGACTTAAAAGGCTCTTCCACGGAGTATTTCGGTTTTACCAAGCTGGATGATTTTCCCCGCCACGCCACCACGATTTATATGGCAGACTACGAATATACTCCGAATGCGGGTCATATTAAAATCATACTAAAGGACGATTCACCAAGCACCATGAAAGTTAAAATGCAGTCGCTGGATGCCTGGAATCCGAGTCACCTGCCGTCAGCCTCGGACAGCTCGCGGCGAATGGCGCTCGACCGTCATAATAAACGCATAAACTGCCTGTTTATCGATGGTCACTCTGACGATAAGATTGCCCTTGATATCACCCCCTACGATTTCGGCCTGTCGGCTGAACATAAATTTCCCTAATTGAGATACCGGATTGTCGGACACTTTTCCGGGATCGCTAAGCAACGTGTCCTGCGAATACCAGTCGAAAAGTCATATCTTGCAAAGGAGAAGGGCCATGGCCATTAAAAGTAATTACACAAAGTGCCTTGCAGAATGGGCTTTATAGGGTGTATAGTTACTCAAAATTGTAAAATTGTACTCAGGTTATAAAATAAGGAGTGTCCTATGGTCAAGCATTTGAAAATTCTATGGTTTGCTGTCTGCCTGATATTGATCACAGTCGCCTGGAGCCAGGTATCGTCAGCCGGGCAAGTCAGCGGAGAGCTCAAGAAATGGCACAAGGTGACGTTAACATTTGATGGACCACAGAGTAGCGAGACGGCTGATCCCAATCCGTTTCTGTATTATCGTCTCAACGTCTCCTTTACACACAGAAAAAGCGGTAAGTCCTGTCTTGTGCCGGGTTATTTTGCCGCCGACGGTAATGCCGCCAATACCAGCGCAGACAGCGGCAACAAATGGCGCGTCCATTTTGCGCCCGGTCAAGTTGGTGACTGGAAGTACAGCGTCTCATTCAGGAAAGGGAAGAATATCGCAGTTAGTGATAAAAAGGCTGCTGGCGAAAGTGCCGGCTTTATGGACGGTCAGACCGGATCCTTTAGAATAAGGGCTACCGACAAGACCGGCATTGACTTTCGAGGCAAGGGCATGCTGCAATATGTCGGTAAGCATCATCTGCGCTTTGCCGAAACCGGAGAGTATTTCCTAAAATGTGGTGCGGATGCTCCAGAGAACTTCCTGGCTTATAAAGATTTCGACGGCGATTTTAAAACCGACGGCCGCAAAGACGACTTCATCAAGGATTGGGGCCCGCATATTAGAGACTTCAAGCAGGGCGATCCGACCTGGCAGGGGGGAAAGGGAAAAGGCATCATCGGAGCTGTCAACTACTTGGCATCAAAAGGAATGAACGTCTTTTCCTTCCTAACCATGAACATCGAAGGCGACGATCGAAACGTATTTCCTTATACCACATACGACGAGCGTCTGCGTTTGGATGTTTCCCGACTCGCTCAATGGGAGATCGTCTTCGAGCACGGCACTAAGCTGGGCATGTACCTGCACTTCAAAATGATGGAAACCGAGAACGAGCTGCTGCTTGACAACGGCGATCTGGGCCCGCAGCGCAAGCTCTACTACCGCGAACTGATCGCGAGGTTCAGCCATAACCTGGCGCTCAACTGGAACCTCGGCGAGGAGATCAACGACGCCACGACCGAGCAGAAGGTTGCCTGGGCGAACTATTTCTGGACACATGACCCGTATCAGCACAACATCGTCATCCACAATATGGGCGATCCGCACTACGACCTGCTGGGCGACGCATCGAAACTGACGGGTTTCTCGCTGCAGACCAGCAAGCCCGATTTCAACCAGGTCCACAGGCGAACCAGGGACTATATCGATCGCTCGGTGGCAGCCGGCAAGCCATGGGTTGTCGCCTGCGATGAGCCGGGCGACGCCAGCCACGGGCTGATCACAGACGCCGAAGATCCCACCCGCGACAACGCCCGCAAAAACGGCCTCTGGGGTAACATCATGGCCGGCGGCGCAGGCGTCGAATGGTACTTCGGCTACAAACACCCCCACAGCGACCTGACCTGCCAGGACTACCGTACGCGCGAGAAGGTATGGAACCAATGCCGCTACGCTCTGGAGTTCTTTAAGAAATATGAAATCCCCTTCTGGGACATGAAGTGCGAAGACGAGATGACCGAAAATACCGAGGACTACGTTCTGTGCAAGCCCGGCAAGATATATCTGGTCTATCTCAAGCACGGCGGCAAGGTTGAGCTTAACGTGGCCGGCGGCAATTTCAACTACGGCTGGTTCAACCCGCGCACGGGCGATGGTCTCAACAGCCTACTTAAAACCGGCTCGGCTAATGCCGGCCGAAAGGTCGAAGTCACCGCACCCGACACCAACGATTGGCTGCTCGTGATAAGAGGCTCCGGCAGGATAAATCTCGCTTCCAAACAGCCTCCTTCTGCTCCAGTGGTCCCCACCGCAAAAGGCGCAATTATTCTAAAGGCTGTTCGGGACTTTCGGATCGTCACAGGGGAAGGTTTTGTCCCTGCCTACATGGACAGCGGTCACGACGCCCTGGCTATCAATCCCGGTGACTACAAAGACAAGTTCGCCGCCGCTGAAACAACGTTCACCGGCAAAGCGGGCACCTATCATGTCACCCTAACCACCATGACCGAGACGGACGGAGAATCCACCTACAGACTCCTGATCGGCGGCAAGCTCGTGGGTGAGTTCACCAACCCCAAAACATCCCAGGACTATAAGCCGACGCTGAAGAAATGGAAGAAAGTCTCAGTCAATAAAGGAGCAAAAATAAGGATCGAATTCAACACGGCCACAAACAGCAAGGCTATACAGGGCAGGCGAACGCCCTACGCTCGCGGGCGCTGGATCGCTCTGACACTGACTCCCCCCGGTGCAAAGTAAGTGAATGTTCCCGCACGTAACACATTCTCTGGCGGTGCTGGTGTATCCTGTCTACTTCAACGCGCCGGACCGTATAAGATTTATCTGGATATCGAGCAGCCAGGTTTGCATACGATCGAGTTCTCCATGCGAGAGGATGGCTTCGAATTCGACAAGTGGCTGATGACAACAAACCGGGATTTCGCCAGGCCTGCAGGCCCCGGCCCTTCAGTGCTCTTTTGGTCTTCGCCTGTTTTATGACCAGCCGTCAAATGTCGTTATGGATCAACCCATGCCGCCGCCACAGCCCAGGCGTTAGGAAGAAGCCGTGCTTTCACCGTTACGAGACGCAGGCCAGATATCTTCGGGAGCCATGAAACGCTCCAGGCACATTTTTTACTTGTTGTCCATACAAAGAAAATAACATAAGCTCTTGACTTTTCAAGTACGAAAAAATATGATCCATGTACCCAAACTCTTATGGTGCGAGCCTTACTAATTACATTAAAATCGTTTCTTCACAAACGAAAGGAGACTGATATGAGACGGAAGATGTCAACACTTATCCTGCTAATGATCATGTACGGGCTTTGTTCCTCGGCTTGGGCTGAGCAGACCGGTCAAGACAAGTGGTGGCTTCAACCACAGCGTTTGATCCAGACAAACTTGCGTGAAATCGACGCCACCATGGATATTGGAAAGTACGTGCAGGAGGTCAAAGACTTTGGAGCCAACGTGGTCTTATTCAACGTCGGAGGCATTGTCGCCAACTATCCTACGGACCTGGAGAATCACTGGCGTAATACCTTCATGGAGGGAGACTTGTTTGGCACTGTGTTGAGTCGCCTCCACGGAGAAGGCTTTCGTGTGATCGGCCGTTTCGATTTCAGTAAGATTAATGAGAAGTTTGCGGCCAAACACCCCGAATGGCTCTATGTCAGTGAAAAGGGTAGGAACGTCAACTACAATGGTCAGGTCCATACTTGTGTCAGCGGCGGTTATCAACAGGAGTATATGTTCAAGATCATGGGCGAAGCCCTCGACCGGTACCCTTTGGATGGTGTGTTCTTCAATATGATAGGCTACAGAACCAGCGATTACAGCGGGAACTATCATGGTCTCTGTCAATGCGATAATTGCAAACGGCTGTTCGAGGAATTCGCCAATATGGAGCTGCCGCGGACGGCCAACAAGAACAATCCTGCCTACAGAAAGTATGGTGAGTTTACTCGAATGATGACGGACAGACAATTTAGGCGGGTCAACGAGTTTCTCAAGGCTAAACGCCCGGATCTGGCGATCTGCACCTATACCTCGGTTGGTGTGGATGTTATTCGAAAGGAATCGAATCGGCCTTTGGGACAGGGGCCCTATCATGATACTGAGCTGGCCAAGTGGACATTGCTAACCTGTGGTGAACGGCAGCTTGCTTGTACGGCTGTCCATTTCATACGTATTCCTTATCGCCACGCTGCGGTCTCTCCTTATTTGACGACCCGACGACTGTGGCAGCAGATGGTCAATGGTGCTTGGGTGGATTTCTACTGTATTGGCCCCTTGCAAAGGCAAGAGGACCGCACCGGATTGGATTTGGCTGCCGGTGTCTTCAATTTTCATAAGAACAATGAGCGGTGGTTGATAAACACGAAATCGGCTGCTCAGGTCGCATTGATTCGACGCGGGGACGATGAATACAAAGGTCTGGCGCAGATTCTATATGAGAATCAGGTACCGTTCGCGTTTACGCAAATCGATTCCGGGCAGTTGGACGATTATAACCTGGTCATTGTACCGGATGCAGGGGAGCTTAATTCGGATCAGTGTAGAGTGCTGGACATGTATGTTAAGAATGGCGGTAAACTCCTGACTACAAAGAAGGTCCCGGAGGCTCTTCAGTGCATTGGATCTGTTAAGTTCAAATCAGCTCGCCCCAAAGAAAAGGGGTCCTACATCCGGATTCGTTCGGAAGATCGCAGGCGTTTCAATCGCCCAATGCTGGACAAACTTGATCTGGTCTTTCTTAGTGGAGCATTCAATGTATATGAGACCCAAGGTCGTGTTGAGGGGCTGCTGAGACTTATCCCGCAGGATATGTTCGGTCCACCGGAGAAGTGCTACTATCGACATGTGTCTGACCATCCGGCTTTGCTCTATCATAAGTATGGCAAGGGTGCGGTTGCATGTTTCACATTTGATATTGGCACACACTACCAAACACAGTGCCATCAGGGTCACGCCAACCTGGTTATGGGCGCTATCGACAATGTACTCGGCCCCGAACGCCGGTTAGAGGTCAAGACATCGCCGCTTGTGGAAGTGACTCACCGAATCTCTCAGGATGGCACATTCGAATGGGTTGGCCTGTTTAATCATTCGGGACAAATCAATAATGCCCTGCACGCTCCCATTCCCATTAACGACATCCAGATAAGCATCACACCTTTCAAACCGATCAAGGCCGCACGTTTGCTAAGTGACGGCAGGAAGTTGAGAACATCGAAACGCAGAGGTCGTATCTCCATGACGATTCCCACGCTCAAGCACTATAACATCGTATTGTTCGAGTACGAATGAAAATTAAATCAGCGACCACCGGCTCTACCGGTGGTCGCTGATGTCAAGCTTAAGGTGCCGGTGCCGGCCGGTACAGCCGGATATCATCAAAAAAGACCATACCTGAACCGCCGGCCTGTAGATTGTTCTTATCGCCGAAACCAATAGTAATCGTATTGACATTGGCAAGGTTCACGCCCTGGGCAGCAAACTCTTGTAAGTCGATCGTCCATTCCGTCCAGGTAGTTATCTGCGCCGCATCGGGATTATCGTGATAGACCACCGCGCTGCCGTTGAGAGCAACATACATCCGCTCAGCAGCGTTAGACGCATCGCCTCTGAACCACAGCGACAATACTCCAACACCTTCGGCGGTCCAGTTACGCTGCGTCAGTGTCATGGTCGCCTCAGAGTATTTGAAATTGTTCTCATAGAAAAGCGGCATCGATTGAGAGCCACTGTGAACAATTGTAATCTCGACATGATGCTCTCCCGCAGGGAAATTTGGCTCGGCGTAACCTACCTCAGAACCGTTTGTCTCTACGCCCCATCCGTCTATCCACGTTTCAAATATCCTGTCAGGTTCCCAGTCGTTGTAATCCTCAAAATCATCTATCCCAATGAAGTCGGCCGTCGTAAAGCTCCAGACTTTACCTACCCATGGACTTTCTGGATCGAGGTTATTGACCTCATCAACACGCCAGTAGTAAGTGGTCTCCCAGACGAGTTTTCCTGGATCATAGCTCTCAGAACCTATATCCCTGATGCCTTTGTACTCAGGCGAATTTGTATTGGCGTTACGCACGACTTCCTGGTCGGTGCCTAAGTATACCTGATGCGAAACGGCTGCCTCTCCGGCACTCCAGCTAAGAATCGGTGTCAGCTTTACATCCACAGCACCATTAGACGGATTTGGGTTGCCCGCTCTGACCGGGGGCGAGTACGCCGCCGACGGGATTATCGCCTTGGGTTCACTGGCGCTTTCCCAGAGAAGATGCGCCTCGGAGTCTCCATCTTCGTTGAACCATTCCATCCGGATGCTGTATCGTTCACCGGCAACGAGTCGGATCGGCTCGCTGCGGGTATCGACCACCCTGTTGACCCACGCCCACTTGTCGACTATCAACTGTTCGTCAATCCACAACCTTGAGCCGTCGTTGGTGCGGGTGTAGAACGTATAGACCTCCGAGAAAACGGCCTGCAGCTCACCTCGCCAGCGTACGGAGAAGCCGTCTGGATTGACTGCGTTTGCCGGCGAGTTGCCACCGTAGTCAACATCAATCATAGGGTCGGTCCGCGTCAGAACGGGCTGACCGATCAGATACATGTTGTTAAAGTACTCGCCTATGAGCCCACCGCCCGGAACGGTCGTGGTGAAACTCCAGACGTTGCCCCTTTGGAGGTTCGGGCCGTCAGAACTGTCAACACGCCAGTAATAAGTCTTGTCCAGTTCCAGCGGGCCGGGATCATGCGTAGTTTTGGTTATGAAAGTCGCGTCTGTAGCACTGTTGACATCCTCGAAGTTGTCTCCAAAATAGACATAGTGTAAGAGCGCCCCCACACCGGGATCCCAACTCAGGCTGGTATTCGGATCCACGAACTTGGCGCCGTTGGTCGGCACCGGATTCCAGGCGGTCTTGGGTTGAATCTGGAAGCTCCAAATGCTACTCTTCCACGGGCTGTTGGGCTCAGTCTCGTTGACCTCGTCTATGCGCCAATAGTAAGTTGTACCCGGAACAAGACCGCCAGGATAGGCGAATCCGGGAAATCCAACAATAAGAGACGTTCCGGACTGGTTGCCCTGGAACGTATTTTCAGTTCCATCGTTTACATCGTCGAAATTGTCACCGAAGTAAACATCGTGCGAGACCGCAAAATCTCCCGGTGACCACTTAAGGTTCGCCCATGTATCTTCTCGGAGGGCACCATTAGCTGGGTCGGGACGCAAGGCCTGCGTCACCGTGCCGCCGGGGTCATCCATCAAAGCCTGGATATCATCGGCGCTCAGCGCCCGGTCGTAGATTCGCACATCGTCAATCATTCCATCGTAGGTCCTACCCGTGTTGTTCAGGTCGTACGCAATCCGAAACTCTCCCCCGCTGGACGTGTTCATCTGATTGGGCGTTCCTCCGGGCATGATTGGGTCCAGCTTCCCATCCACATAGAGTTTGAGTTCACTTACGTCCGGCGAGCCGTCATCTATAAGCACCACTGCAACGTGGTGCCATTCGCCGTCCATCAGGTCAGTGGTGCCATACGTATTGCCCCGTCCGCATTCGAGACGAAGGGTTGCGGGGTCGTTGTGCGTGCGCATAATCCACTTCGTTCCTGACCCGCTTGGGCCCCAGGTAATGATGCTCGCCGAAGTCTTGGTGACATTGATCCATGCGGTGCTGGTTCGGGCATGCGTTCCCAGTATGCCTTCATAGCCGGGCACTGCGACGTGGCTGTCAGCGCTGAACTCCAGGGCACTTCCGTGGACGCCATCCACCCACACCGGATCGTCCACCAGTACGCCGTGACGCTCATTGCCGGACGAGTCGGTCGCCGTTGTGCCGGAGCCCTCATTGAACCTCCACCAGCCGACAAGATTAGGGTCGGCAGCATTTGCCGCGCTCGTCAGAACTAAACCCAGTGCAAACACAAAACAAATCGAATAAATCAATTTCTTAGACATAATAATCCTCCTTACTTATAAAAAAAGTTGATGTAAACATGCTTTGGGTACACACCAAAATCCCGACCTCTTGGAATTGTCTTCAACAAGCATCAATAAATTACGCTTTGACCAAATGGCGTCTCCTTCACAGAATACACTAACATCCTCAACATCATTGCGAGTCCGCCTAACCACACAAGACGGACTCGCAATCTTATACTTTTAGAGCCATTTAAATCCCAGCTTATTGTGCTGGCCGATATAGCCGAATGTCATCGAAGAAGACCATACCTGAACCACCGGCTTGCAGATTATTCTTATCGCCGAAACCAATTGCAATCGTATTGACATTGGCAAGGTTCACGCCCTGGGCTGCAAACTCCTGCAGGTCGATTGTCCATTCCGTCCAGGTAGCTATCTGCGCCGCATCGGGATTATCGTGATAGACCACCGCGCTGCCGTTGATAACTACATACATCCGCTCAGCAGCGTTAGACGCATCACCTCTGAACCACAGCGACAATACTCCAACGCCTTCCTCGGTCCAATCACGCTGCGTCAGCGTCATGGCTGCCTCAGAGTATTTGAAATTGTTGTCGTAGAACAACGGCATTGATTGAGAGCCGCCGTGAACAATCGTAGTCTCAACATAATGCTCTCCAGCAAGGAAGTCCGGCTCAGCATAACCTGCCGTGGAACCGTTTGTCTCAACGCCATATCCATCTATCCACGTACTGAATATCTCGTCGGGCGGATAGTCGTTGTAGTCCTCAAAATCCTCTATCCCAATGAAGTCGGTTACCGTAAAGCTCCATACGTAGCCTTCGCTGATTGTCGCGTCGGTATTATACTCATCGACACGCCAGTAATAAGGCCCGCCGCCCCATTCAACTTCAGGTGGGGTGTAAATGGTAACGCTCTGTCGGCCTCGATATATACCGGTCGTATCGGATTCATCGGCATCAGCAACGGCGCCTCTATCGGTACCAAAGTAGACATCGTGCTGTGAAGCACCTTCTCCGGCGGACCAGGTCAGTGTCGCCGCCACGGTAATGGCCGCTACAGCACTGTTGCCCGGGCTCGGGGCGCCTGCCTTACGCGGGTCTTCGCCCTTGGTCATGATCTCGTTGACCTGTGCAGCGGTGATCGCGTGGTCGAACAGCCTGACATCATCCAAGAGGCCGTCGTGAAATCGAAAGTTGTTGGCGGGTCGTCCCAATCGAATCACAGCCAGATCCGCTACGTTGCCGGTGTATGCCTGGAAGTCAGCTTGTAAGCCGTTGAAATACAACCTGCAACCATCTGTCCGATCCCACGTTGCCGCCACGTGGTTCCAGCCGGTGCCGGCAAGCATAGGACCGTCCAGTCTGACATCAGTAGCCCCTTCCATCCCGAAGCCCAGCACACCTGGGGCGTCGACGTGGATATGAACCTCATTCTCACCGCCGAAGCCGTCGCCGCCGCCCTCGGTTCCATACCAGAACATACCATCGTTGTCGGTCAAGTCGGTATTGACCCACAGGGCGACCGAGCCGCTGGCCGTGGTGACCATGCGCGCCGGCAGTTCCACGTGTCCCATGTTGTCACCGAGAAACTCCAGCGCCAGGTTGAACTGGCCGGGAACCCAAAGAACCTTGTCAACAATTGTTCCGTGATTGCCGTGGCCCGAAAAGTCGATCACATTGTCACCCGCGCCGGCCTCGAACTTCCACCAGCCGACCAGATTGGGATCGGTGATCGGTATATCCGGCAGCGTTGTAAAGCTCCAGACATTGCCCTTGACCGTTGGATTAGGCGGACTGGACTCGTCGACCCGCCAGTAGTAGGTCTTGCCAGATTCGAGCGTGCCCGGTGCAAAGGTCGCATCCGTCGCGATTGTGCCGATGGTGGCATTGTTCACATCGTCAAATTTGTCGCCGAAGTGGACATAGTTCAATATCGCATTCATGCCCATCGTCCAACTGAGTTCTGCATCAGCGAACACAAACTTGGCGCCGTCGAACGGGCTGGGTTCATAAGCACTCGTAGGCGGGATCCAAAAGCTCCATACATCGCCCTTCCACGGGCTGTTGGGGTCAGCTTCATTGATCTCATCGACACGCCAGTAGTAGGTCGTGCCCGGGACGAGACCTTCGGGAGCTGGGAAGCCGAAAAATCCGACCACCTGGCTTGTCGTGGCCAGGTTGCCGACAAACACCCCTTCGGCGCCGTCGTTGACATCGTCAAAGCTGGTTCCGAAGTACATGTCGTGCGAGACCGCGAAACTCCCCGATCTCCAGGACAGATTCGCCCAGGTAGCTTCGTACTGGACACCATCAGCGGGAGAAGGAGCCGAGGAAGTCGCAACAGCGCCCATCACATCGGCGAAGGTGTTCCCGAAACGGATTTCATCGGTGACTGAGTTGGTGCCGTCATACATTGCCACGGTGTTGAAGGCCGACTGGTCAAAGTCCAGATTAGTGATCGATGCGAATGCCGTTCCCTCTGCCGGTTCGGTGGACAGATCGGTGACGTTGAAGAGGAATAGCTCATCGGGAGTGCCATTGGGCTTCCAATTGATTTTGCCAACAATCAGACTAACCGCTGTTGTTGGGGATGGTGTATATGTGCCCTCAACAAATGATGTTACTGTAATACTGTTATCGTAAGCAAACGCATTGATTGAGCCATTACCGTTGCCGCCGACACCGCCCACAATATTCGCTGTCGCAAACCCAAAACCATCACCGGCAGCGGATAGTTCAAAGGGATTATCCGTATGCTTGATCGACTGCGTTCCGAACATGAACATCGCATTTCGATTGTTGGCAGGTCCCGCAAAGAGTAGGCTAAACCAGATCGTCGTGTTGTCGCCTGTGAGAGCAGCCTGCGATGCGGCGGAAATCGTTCGGTGTCCTTCAGCCCTGCCTGCACCGCCATATCGGGACAGGGCACTACCGGCCACGGGCAGTGTTGAGAATGACAGACCCGAGTCGGCGTTGAGAGGTTTTTCGTCTGCAAATTCTGTCATCCCGACTACATAATCCCTACCGTGGGACTTCGTTGCGACCCAGGGACCGTCAAAACCGGTTCCGCCGTTCAGGGTATCCAGCACTCCGGCCTCATAAATAAATTGTTCCTCAAGCACGAGAGCCGCGTTGGCCGACGCGGCTGTGAGGGCAAGCATTGCCATCGACACGACGGCGAGGATCAATACGGTTCTGGTTCTGTTTCTTGTAATCATAATAATCCTCCTTAAAAATGTTTAAATAATTATGGTTTATGTTTTGGCCATATATCAAAACATCCGTAACATCATTGGGAGCCCGCCTAACCGCCCAACGACAGACTCGCAATCTTAGACTGTTAGAACCACCCAAATCCAGACTTACTGTGCCGGGCGATACAGTCGAATATCATCAAAGAAGACCATACCCGAACCACCGGCCTGGAGATTGTTCTTATCACCGAAACCAATAGCGAACGTATTGACATTGGTAAGGTTCACGCCCTGAGCCGCAAACTCCTGCAAGTCGATAGTCCATTCCGTCCAGGTAGCTATCTGCGCCGCGTTGGGATTATCATGATAGACCACCGCGCTGCCATTGATAGATACATACATCCGCTCAGCAACGTTAGACGCATCACCTCTGAACCACAGCGACAATACTCCAACGCCTTCCTCGGTCCAGTCACGCTGCGTCAGCGTCATAGCTGCCTCAGAGTATTTGAAATTGTTGTCGTAGAACAACGGCATTGATTGAGAGCCGCCGTGAACAATCGTAGTCTCAACATAATGCTCCCCAGCATTCCAATCCGGTTCAGCATAACCTGCCGTGGAACCGTTTGTCGTGGTCCCATATCCATCTATCCAAGTACTGAATATCTCGTCGGGCGGATAGTCGTTGTAGTCCTCAAAATCTTCCACTATAAGGAAGTCGGCCATCGTGAAGCTCCAGACATTGCCTGTCCACGGACTGTCGGCGTTGGTATTATTTGCCTCATCAATCCGCCAATAGTAGGTGGCATACAACTCAAGTTTTCCCGGATCATAGCTCTCGGAACCAAGGTTCCCGCTACCTTTATACTCTGGCGAACCGGCATCGGCATTTTTCACGGCATCTTTATCTGTGCCGAAGTATATCTGATGTGAAGCGGCAAAGACCCCTGGCGACCAGGTAAGAATCGGTGTCTGCGCTACATCGGCAGCGCCATTAGCCGGGTTCGGATTTCCTACGGCGCCCTCAGTAGTAAAGCTCCAGACGTTTCCTTTAAACGTATCGATGCCATCAAACTCATCGACCCGCCAGTAGTAAGTCTTAGCCAACTCAAGCGGACCGGGACTAAAGGTTGTAGTTCCCTGGGGGAGTCCAACAGTGGCATTGTTCACATCGTCAAAATTGTCACCGAAATAAACGGTGTGAAGTTTCGCACCAAAACCAGTTGTCCAGCTAAGGTTTGCATTCAAATCTACAGACTCGGCACCATCAGCCGGATCGGGATTGTATGCAGTCTTGGGAGGAATACTAAAACTCCAGACAGGACCCACCCATGGACTGTTTGGTTCGGTATCATTAACCTCATCAATTCGCCAATAGTAAGTTGTGCCCGGAATAAGGCCGTCCGGAAAAGAAAATCCGGGAAAGCCGACAACAATAAATGTATCGGTCTGGTTGCCCTGAAACGTGCTCGCAGAGCCGGCATTCACATCGTCAAAATTATCGCCCAGGTAAATATCATGAGAAACTGCAAAATCCCCTGGTAACCAGCTGATATTTACCCAAGTATCCGGATATAAGGCACCGTCAGCGGGAGTGGGGCCGGAGGCTAATGGATACGATACTCCACCGCCCTGCATAACCACAAGAAGTTCTTCCTCGCTCAGTGCAGAGTTATAGACGCGAACGTCGTCGATCAGACCATGGAACGTTGCTCTCAGGCCGCCGGGATCGTCAAGCGGGCTGTTACCGATCGCCACAGCCGCGGTGGGATCGACCTGGATCGTACCAGTCTTGTTCGTGCTTATAATTTCCTCGCCGTTGTGGAACAGCCGCATCTCGCTGCCGTCGTAGGTTGCTGCCGCGTGCGACCATACACCAGCCTCGAGATACCCGGCGTTACTCCACATTGTCGTGGTACCGTTGTCGGCCCCTCCGTCGTCCGTCTTGAGGCGCATCCGAAGAGCCGTGCCGTCTGTATACGTGCTCAACATCCACCAGACATCACTTGAAGACCAGGTTTTCTGTTTGGTGACAATGCGGGCGTCACTAATATCGAAGCCCTCGGGCCTAACCCACGCCGCCAGGGTGATACCGGAGCCAACCACATCGAACGGATCCACGGACACCCAATTAATAGTACCAGGATCCGTCGTGTGGTTGGCCCCGTCGGAATACCCGTCAAACTCCAGCGCGCCGCCTAACTTACCAGCCACCCACTGTGGATCGCCACTGAGGGTGCCGTTGTTCCCATTACCGCTTGCATCCGACGCCATCGTACCAGAACCTTCATCAAGCTTCCACCAGCCGGCGAGGTCTGCCTTAGCTGTGCTCGTCAGAACCAGGCCCAGCACCAAAACAAAAGAAACCAAATAAATCATTTTCCTGCACATAATAGTACTCCTTCAAGGTAGAGTTTTAAAAAAACCGTGCCTTGGCCACACACCAAAACACTCGTTGTTTATGAGAATTGCTGATTTAGCATTGAAAAAAGGAAATCTTAAATTCAAACTCGCAAATCGGAAATCAAAATGCTACCTCCTTCCTTATTGTAAGCCAAAATCCACAGAAACCTAATTATGTAGACAAAAACTATACTAAGTATATTTGTATCAAATTAACCACTCTCCCGTCAAGGAAAATCTCAAAAAGAACTTCTGGAATGATGTACGTCTTTTTGATATAATTATGAAAGGTCCTGGATTTTTTATCATCCGCAAAGCAGAAAAAGCATTTTGCAAAAGAAAGTCCACAAACAATGTAATCTCAGAAGAACGAGAAGGTGCGATATGGACGAACGAAAGTGGTTTCGGCCGTTGTGGGCCAAGATTGCCACCCAGACAAGCAGAAGACTTCTAACGGGATTTACGTTAATAGAGCTTCTGGTTGTGATTGCCATTATTGCACTCCTGATGGCTATATTGATGCCCGCGCTGCAGCGAGTTAAGAGACAGGCCAGGGCCGTTGCTTGCCAATCGAACCTGCACCAGTGGACTCTTATTTGGTCCATGTACACGCAAGACAATAACGGGTACTTCCCCAGGGAAATCCTAACATGGCGGGACCTCATACAGGACTTCCACAAAGAAAGAGAGATAACTCTATGCCCGGCAACTACGAAGCTCTATACCGATGGCGCCCGGCCGCCGTTTGGAGCCTGGGAGCAAACATGGGGTCAACCTGATACTGACCTTGGCGGCCGGCCCATTGCCAGCAGCTATGGTATAAACCAGTGGGTGTTGAACACGTCTAATGTGGTGGGCGGACGAGTGCTTGATCAGCTCTGGAGGACCCCCAATGTCAGAGGCGCAAATGAAGTGCTGCTTTTTGGAGATTGCGCCATAACCGGGGCCACCCCACTGGACACGGACCAGCCCCCGGCATTTGACGGCGATTGCGCCAATGTATGGGGAACAGGCGGGAGCAATGATGAGATAAGGCGTTTCAGCATGAATCGGCACAGCGGTTTTATGAATGCTCTTTTCCTGGACTGGTCCGTCAAAAGGATTGGGCTAAAAGAGTTGTGGACCTTGAAATGGCATCGCAAGTTCAACACGGCAAACGCCTGGACAAAAGCCGGATTTGTCGCCTCGGAAGACTGGCCGCAATGGATGAGAAGCTTTAAGGAATACTGACGGTTTACTTAGTATGGAAAAGGATTATGAGACTATCTCGAAGACAATTCTTGAAAGACGCCGGCTTAACAGCCGCTGCAATCGGAACACTGTCGGTTAACGGTTGCCTGATGCCGGCAGGCCAGGCACTAAGGAGCAGACAGAAACCAAATATCATTTACATTTTGGCGGACGACCTTGGTTATGGAGACTTGGGATGCTATGGTCAGGAACTAATTAAGACACCAAGCCTGGACAAGATGGCTGATGAGGGGATGAAGTTCACCCAGCATTACGCCGGAAGCACTGTCTGTGCGCCGTCACGCTGTTCGTTGATGACAGGCAAACACACCGGCCGCTGCACAGTGCGAGGGAACGTTGACGTCCTGATGAAATCCAACGAAATTACGATAGCCAAAATCCTAAAGCATTCTGGATATTCCACCGCGTGCATCGGCAAGTGGGGCATCGGACATCCGCCGCCGCCCGAAGACCCGCATAATAACGGTTTCGACTACTTCTTCGGCTATTTGAGTATGTGGCATGCCCACAATTATTACCCTGATTTCCTATGGAAGAACGGCGAGAAAGTGCCGCTGAGAAATGTAGTTCAACATCCCGAGAAGCACTACAAGAAAAACCAGGAAGAATTGGTAGGCTTGGCAAACAAGAAGGTGGATTATTCGCACGACCTTTTTTCACAAATCGCTCTGGAATTTATCGAAGAACAGAATCGCCCCTTCTTTGTGTTTATCTCATATACGATTCCCCACGCGAATAACGAGGCCAACCAGTTCGGTGAGCACGGAATGGAAGTTCCAGACCAGGGCATTTACGCCGGCAAAAATTGGCCGGAGCCTGAAAAGAGCAAAGCTGCTATGATTTCCCGCATGGACCGTGACATCGGAAAAGTATGTGCTAAGCTAAAGCAATTGGGACTCGATGAAGACACACTAATAATGTTCAGCAGTGATAACGGGCCGCACAAAGAAGGGGGCGTCAAACCGGACTTCTTCGACAGTAACGGACGTTTGCGGGGAATCAAGCGTGATCTGTATGAAGGCGGCATACGAGTACCGATGATTGCGCGTTGGCCCGGCCAGATTAAGCCCGGCAGCCAGTGTGATCATATATCTGCTTTTTGGGATATCCTGCCAACATTTGCTGAGCTTGCCGGTGCACAAAAGCCAAAAGGGATTGATGGTATCTCTTTCGCACCCGCCTTGCTGGGCAAGCCGCAGGCCGAGCACGAATTTCTTTACTGGGAATTTCACGA
>SDBS01001480.1_pt1 | contig 23741 bp, 14 predicted proteins | sample 2277091 | NCBI WGS metagenome assembly SDBS01 (sample SAMN10404972, study PRJNA504765) | marine sediment metagenome | isolation source: marine sediment core GS10_PC15, 163 cmbsf | place: Arctic Ocean: Southern Knipovich Ridge | collected 2010
TTCCCCAATCACTGTGAAAGGCTGGAGGGACTCGGTTTTTCCACCGATGGCGCCTATGCCAGGTATGTGAAAGTGAATTCGCGCTACGTCTGGAGTCTTGAAGGCCTGCGTGAGCTTTATGGGGAAGAAAAGATGTTTGAGATGGGCAGCCTGGTGGAACCCACATCGGTGGCCTACAATGCGGTGATCGAGCGTGGCGGCGGGATCCGTGCCGGTCAGAATGTGGTTATCCTTGGTGGTGGTCCTATTGGAGCTGCGGCCTGTGCCATCTTGAAACGGTCCGGTGCTGCTGCCGTGATCATTTCCGAGCCATCAAAACCCCGGCGGGAAATGGCGCTTGCAATGGGGGCAACCCATGCTATTGATCCCACAGAGGTTAATGCAGCCGATGCGGTGCTGGACATCACGGACGGTGAAGGTGCCAAGATAATCCTGGAAGCGACCGGTTTGCCCGGGATTGTCTGGCCTGATATAGAGAAAATTATCTGGGAAGGCAAGGAACTGAATACTGCCGTAGTGGTTGTCGCCAGGGCAGACGCCCAGATTCCCCTTACTGGTGAAGTGTTGCAGGTTCGTCGCGCCAGCGTTGTCGGTTCACAGGGCCATTCCGGCCATGGAACTTTCCCCAATGTGATAAGCGCTATGTCAACCGGGATGGATGTTTCGTCCATGATCACAAAAAGAATCGGCCTGGATGAGGTGGAATCAAACCTGTTGATGCTGCAAACTGACCGGGATGAAGTAAAAATCACAATACGAGATCTCAGTTAATAGATTAAATAGGAGATCTATTATGACAACTTGGCTTACGACTGATCGCGATGATCTGCGCTTCGAAGATACTTCGGTTGGGCGACTGAAAAAGAAGATATGGGAAGCCTCGGATCAGGAAATCGAAGGCATTCTAACTGATTATGGTGTGCCCACACCATCGGAAATGGCCAAGCCCGGCACCTATATCCAGACCACTATCCGTCACGATGTGGTGGAGAGTCGTAAAAAGAATGATCTGGTTTTCATACCCATCGGCTGCACTGAACAGCACGGCAACCATACTGTGACGGCTATGGATACCTTCATGGTATCTCAGATCCTGGAGGGAGTGCGCCGGTATACTGCAAAAAAGGGTGCTCCTGTCAACCTGGCATGGCCACCACTGTTGTATGGCGGGCACCCCCATCATCACATCGGTATGCCTGGGACGATCCACCTGGAGGATGAAGTTCTGAAAAGGATATTGATCGATGTAATGGTGGGTCTCTGGAACGACGGTTTTCGCAAGATCGTTATGATTAACAATCACGGGCATCTCTGGCTTTTGGAGGCTGCCATCCAGGAATTGCAGAAGACCTGGAATCTGCCCGGCATTTTCCGTGTGATCGACTGGCACCGTGCCGTCCGGGAGTTCTTCCGCACCAATGACCGGGGCGGCGACTGGGAGGACAATTTCTTCCATGCCGACGAGGCCGAGACCTCCGTCCTGCTGCTGCTGGCAAAGGAGTATATCGATATGCAGTACGCCGATGAGACCAAAGTAGAGGGCTTCCTGCCAGATGGTCACTTCGATAAAGCGGTTGATCCCTTCGCCCGACCCAGTAAGTGGTCTGAGGGCCAGGGACATTTCCCCATCGAGGTTGCTTCTGTACCGGAAGGTGTAGTCGGCCGCCCAACCATCGGCAGTGCCCAGAAGGCCAAGCGCACTATAGCTGCGATCCTGTCTTATCTGACGCTGGTGAATGATGAGATCCTGGAGGCATTTCCTCCCGGTAAGCTGCCCCCTGTGGAAGATACCACACTGCGGACAGATGAGGAAATGGAACCGTACCTGAAGGAACCTTTCACCGAAGGCTGGCGTCCGATTTACGCCATTCGAAAGATGGGCCTTTAGCCTACGTGAATCTAAGCATCGTCCTCTCAACGCAACCGTCCTCATTCAGCGCCCTGGCCTACCAGGGTGAACTGGAAGGCAATATCGAGAAAATCGCCCGATTGGGATACAATGGCGTTGAACTGGCTGTTCGTGATCCGGCCATACTTGATATAGCTGCTGTAGAAAAAGCTGTAATCAAGCAGGGTTTGATCGTGCCGGCTATCGGCACCGGCCAGGCATATGGGGAAGAGGGCTTGTCGCTATCCAGTCTCGATGCCGGCGTACGGGAGCAGGCCATAGAGCGTCTGACTGCGCATGCTGAATTGGCAGCCAGGTTTGAGGCGATAGTAATTGTGGGGCTGCTGCGCGGCCAGACGGGCGGTGGGTCCGACAGGCAGCAGCCCTATTCGCTCATGCTGGATGGGTTGCGGACCTGCGCGCACCGATGCCCCGGCGTCAAGTTTGCCGTTGAGCCTATAAACCGGTACGAGACAGACCTGATCAACACTGTCAGCTCAGGTCTTGATCTCGTTGAGGCGATTGGAATGAATAACGTAGGTCTCCTGTTGGACACATTCCACATGAATATCGAGGAACCGGACATTCTGGAAAGCATCAGGAGTGCCAGAGACAGCCTGTTTCATTTCCATGTTGCAGATTCCAATCGCTGGTATCCAGGGGCGGGCCATATTGATTTTGCGGAAATCGTGGAATTACTCGATAAGGTCGGATATGATGGTTTCATCTCTGCTGAGATCATGCCGTTGCCCGATCCCGATACAGCCGCAGCGAAGACGATTGAATATATGCAGGTTTTCACTACCTGCTGCTTAACGAATAACCCAATGCCTTAATTGGGGAGCGAGTACGGCGTCACTATGCCGGCGGCTCGCACGGATCGAATTATATGAACAAGGGCCCCCTGTTGGAAATGCGCAGCATAAGGAAGACATTCCCCGGAGTGGTGGCTCTGGATGATATCGATCTGGATCTGAATTCAGGTGAGGTACACGTTCTGCTGGGCGAAAACGGTGCCGGGAAGTCAACACTGGTAAAGGTACTGAGCGGCGCCTATCAGAAGACTTCGGGCCGCATTGTCCTGAATGGAACCGAGACGATTATCCGGAATCCCAGGAATGCCCAGGAGCTGGGTATTGGCATTATCTATCAGGAGCTCAATCTGGTCCCGCAGCTTTCAGCGGCAGAGAATATCTTTCTCGGCCGCGAGCACACGCTAAGGTTCGGTCTGCTGGACCGGGCCATGATGGTTAGAGACTCACAGAAGCTGCTTATGGAGTTAGGTGTTGATGTCGATGTCCGCTGCCCGGTCAGGGAGCTGGGAATTGCCCAGCAACAGATGGTGGAAGTAGTCAAAGCGCTCTCACTGGAGGCCCGGATTCTGATCATGGATGAACCTACTTCGGCATTGTCGGAGCATGAGATCAGTGAACTATTCATCACGATCCGCAGGCTGAAGGAGAAAGGTGTGGCCATAATATATATTTCCCATCGTCTTGAGGAACTATTTGAAATTGGCGATCGAGTTACGGTGTTGCGTGATGGCCGGACAATAGGAACAAAGCTCATCTCCAACGTGCAGAAATCGGACCTGATTGCCATGATGGTTAACCGAGAACTGAAATCGCACTTTCCCAAGGAAAAAGCCAAACGCGGCAGAGAAATCCTTAGAGTGCAGGGTCTTACCAGAAAGGGAGTACTTCATGGCATCAGTTTCTCTCTGCACCAGGGAGAAATACTGGGAATTGCCGGACTCCTGGGCTCGGGCCGGACAGAACTGGCTCGCGCACTGTTCGGAGTAGATACGATTGATACCGGCACGGTCTATGTCAATGGCGTTCGGCAACGAATTACCTCTCCCCGGAGGGCCATCGATCTCGGTATGGGCCTGCTGACAGAAGACCGCAAGTCACAGGGTCTGGTAATGACTCTTCCAGTAAGGGATAACATTTGCCTGGCATCAATAGAGAGATTTTCCAGGTATGGTTTTATAGATACCGGCCGGGAGCGGCGGGCTGCAACCAGATATAGCCAGAGTCTGCGCATCAAAACACCCAGCCTCGACCAACAGGTTCTGTACTTAAGTGGAGGCAATCAGCAGAAAGTGGTTCTCAGCAAGTGGCTCTGCCGGGAAGCCGAGATACTCATATTCGACGAACCGACGCGAGGCATTGATGTAGGCGCCAAAGTAGAAATTTACAAATTGATGAACCGACTGGTGGCGGAGGGTGCAGGAATTTTGATGATCTCATCTGAGTTACTCGAGATTCTCGGCATGAGTGATCGAATTCTGGTAATGAACCAGGGCCGGATTTCAGGTGAGTTTGACGCGGCCGAGGCCACCCAGGAGAAAATCTTGCAATGTGCATTGGGGGTACGGTATGAGGCCTAAAGAATTAGTGTTGCACTATGGTCGGCAGTTTGGCACACTGCTCGGGTTGGTGGGCCTGTCCCTGATTCTGTGGGTGCTCACGCCCCATTTCATGACCGTCTCCAACCTGCTTAACATTGCTCAGCAGACTTCGATCAACGCCATCATCGCTGTTGGCCTGACTTTCGTCATCATCACCGCCGGCATCGACTTGTCCGTGGGCTCGATCGTAGCCTTTGCCGGGGTAGTGCTGGCCAGTATACTGCAGACGGTCATGCCCCTGCCGGTTGCATTACTCGTTGGTCTGGGAGTAGGCGCCCTTTGCGGTTTGACCAACGGGCTGCTCATCACCTACGGACGATTGCCCCCCTTTATTTCAACTCTCGGTATGATGAGTGTAGCCCGTGGCGCAGCACTGCTGTATACCAGTGGGCGCCCCATTTCCGGTTTTTCAGCGGACTTCCGCTATTTAGCGACGGGTGAAATCCTGCATATACCGGTACCAGTGATTATCATGATACTCATCTACGTCATCGCCCACGTAGTCCTGACCCGAACAAAACTGGGGCGCTACGTATACGCCATCGGAGGCAACGAGGAAGCGGCAATACTTTCCGGTGTCAACGTGAAATTCTACAAAGCCTCAGTCTACGGAATTTGTGGCATGTTGAGCGGTCTGGCGGCAATCATCCTCACTGCCCGGCTTAACTCCGCACAACCGATTGCAGGGATAATGTACGAGCTCGATGCCATTGCCGCTACCGTGATTGGTGGAACAAGCCTGATGGGTGGAGAAGGCCGCATCAGCGGGACCCTGGTCGGAGCATTGATAATGGGCGTACTGCGTAACGGCCTGAATCTGCTGGGAGTGTCTTCATTCATTCAGCAGACGGTCATAGGATCGGTGATTATTGCCGCCGTGTTGATGGATATGGCCTTGAAGAAAAGGCGCAACTAAGTATGAGGTATGATACAATGAAACACACTGTAAATATATTTCTATGTCTGACCCTTATTGGCTCGTTTGGAGTAACAGGCTGTCAGAGAGGTGCCGAAGCAAGTAAAACTGACCAGACCACCATTGCCCTGGTTATGAAGACCCTGAACAATCCGTTCTTCATCAATATGCAGAATGGGGCCGAGGAAGCCGCCGGGAAACTGGGTGTCAGGTTGCTGGTACAGGCAGCCGAACGGGAGGTGGATGTAGAGAAACAGATGCAGATCATCGAGAACCTCATCCAGCGGAAGGTAGCGGCAATCTGTGTCACTCCCAGCGGCTCAAAAGAGATCGTCCCGGCGATTGTCAAGGCCAATGAGGCCGGCATACCGGTGCTGATAATCGATACCAGGGTCGATGCGGCCACGCTGGCAGAGGCCGGCGGGCGTATTGCTACTTTCATAGGATCAGACAATGTTGAGGGGGGCCGGATTGCAGGCCAATATATTGCAGATCGCCTTGGTAATAATGGAAAGGTTGCCATTCTCGAGGGCATTCCCGGCCATGAGACGGGCGATGCGCGGCTGAACGGGTTTCATCAGGTTATCGACCGGATCGAGGGCATAGAAATCATTACTTCACAGACAGCCAACTGGGAACGCGATCAAGGGTTCACCGTATTTCAGAACATTCTGCAGTCACATCCGGATGTGGAGGCCCTTTTCACTTGCAATGACCTGATGGCCCTGGGAGCAGTAGAGGCGATCAGCGCAGCAGGAAGAACCGGGGAATTGCTGGTTGTGGGCTTTGATGCTCTGATCGATGCGCGTGACGCCATAGCCGCTGGGACTATGGATGGATCAATTGCACAGCACCCCGAAGATATGGGACGTCTGGCAGTAGAATATGCTAACAAACTGCTTCAGGGCGAGACAATCCCCGACCATATACCTGTGAGGATTGAGCTGATAACGGCTGATAACCTGGGCCGCTAAAGGAATTAAAGTCACTGCACAACTGGCCAGTGCGGGCAGCGGCAGCCAGATGAAAATTATGTGTTGGATGGATCACTTCTATGGCTAATGATAAGGTTGTTGCCGGAATTCTCGGCACAGGGAGAATCGGTAGGATGCACGCCAAAAACGTGATCACTCATCTCCCTGATGTGTTCCTTAAAGCGGTGGCCGATTGCGATACCGATGATAATTGGGCCATGAGCATCTAATTCTTGTTCCGATTTTTATAACTGGGATTTAGGGCCTAATACCAGTTCGAGCTAAGATAGGGTCGTATTCAAGCAAAAACTGCTGTAGTCCCTCCAAATCGTCGGTATTGATCAGATCGACGCCGGCCGCCAATAGCTCCAGCCAAACCGCCTTACGCGCCGGTGAGGGCTTATCAGGCGTGGCCCAGAAGCGCACTCGCCGTTCTTTTGCATGAGCCGTAGCGACGATTCTTATCAATTTCTCATGTTCTACCGCTGGCATAGCTCCTTCGCCGTTCCAGGTGAAGTGAGCAAACCACCTGTCGCTGATAAGCGGGATGAAATCGGCCGGGGCATCTGAATCTAAATCTTCAAGTCGGCCATCGTAATACGCGTACCTGACAGTATCGATTGCCATGACTTCCCGCGGGCGGTTGCCAGAGATGACCACAACCACCGCTCCGGCCTGCGCCCCGTCAAAACCAGTAGTGGATAAGATTACTTTATAGTTTTGGAGCACTTCTCGGAGCACGGCATAGGTCGCCTCAGCTTCCGATTTGATATCGATCAGTAGTATGAACTGCGGACCATCAGCAAAGACCTTCCCACCATTCAGGTTTACCCGCTCACGCAGGGGATTTAAGTAGAGCGATTGGAGAGTCAATTCTGGCTGCACATCTATCAGGTCGTGGGCAATCAGCAGCTCACCGTTAACGAGATGGATATCGGCCTCGACGCTAGTGAAGCCATGATCCAATGCATCCTGCAAGGGATGCTCGTGTTCGTAGTCATTGTGAGCGTGAGCCCGAGTAAGGGGTACAGGCCCGGCAGGCCCGGCAGGCGCAGAGATATTGGTACTACATGCAGCCCAGGCTGCGATAAGCAGTGTCACTGCCAGTAATGGGAGTGTTTTATTTCTATGCATCAGCGTGAATCAGAATGCTATCGATAATTGACCTGACCACAATGTTTGCTCCACTTATGAAGTTAACTATTCGGGGCTGAATGTCTCCCCATTCCAGGTCCAGTCTTAATGTGAGTACTCAGCGTACAAATTATACTTAACTCCACATATTCTGCTGGACCGTTTCCTGAACCAGTATGGCTATGATAAAGACACCGTCACCGCCCAGGCCATCGTGGAGGACCTGCTCGGTATCATTCCAGGGGTAATATCCAACTGATCGGTGAGGGACACAAACAGGAGATCATCGGTCTGTACCTGCGGGGTTACCTGGTCCCAACCATCTGTCAGAAACCAATCGTTCTAAAGCAGCCGTTAAGCGTTACATCGGGGATTTTGAAGCGATCCGGATGCTCCACTCAAAGTTCGATGAGGTCAAGACAATCAGCCTGATCAGTCATTTATCCGAACGGGTTGTGCTTCAATACATTGACCTGATTCCGGTGGAAGCGTAACATAATCATGCCTTCGGGATCATTAGAGACTATTTCAGCAGCAGCATTTTGATGGACTTTGCGTACTCCTGTGTCACCAGCCGCGCGATGTAGATGCCAGTCGGCATTGCTCGTCCTGCATGATCTTTGGCATCCCAAACAGCCCTGTGGTAACCCGGCTGCATCTCTTGATCAACTAGTGTTATCACCTCTCGGCCAAGAATATCGTATACTATCAACTCGACTTCAGTAAGATCAGGCAATTCAAACTGGATGGAAGTACTTGGGTTGAAAGGGTTTGGGTGATTTTGGAATAGTATGAATTCTTTAGGAACGTTTGAAATATGCTGAGGGCCTGTAATAGAAGCAAGCTTCACATCATTAAACGTCACATCAACCCAGGAGTTGCTGAGTACCGTAAAGGTAGTATCGGTATAATTATTCAAATCCGCATACTGAGCTTCACCACTGGCGCCAATGAGATCATAGATATCCGGATCTGAGAGTCCATCAATCCCTCCACCTCCCTTCGAACTTGTGGCTGAAGATGTAACTTCAGTAACAAGATTAATATAACCTAAAGTCTGCAGCAAGGCAAAACTCCAGGTACTCCCCGCAGGACGGCCTATAGTAGAAATCGGAACAGAGATCTCAAAGAAGTCTTGATCTAAGTTCAGGGCAAGCAACGATCCGGTAGAAATATCTGTTCCCAGAGGGTTAGTAACCGTTATCTTGTTATTATTGGCGGTTATTTTGTAATCCCAGGCGTGATTGGCGCTCAAGTTGACTTCGGTTTTGCTTTCCACATTTTGGCTTCCGCTGACTGGTCCGTTTTTATCTATCAAGATTATTGAAAATGGAACGGTGCTCGATTTCGCACTGCCAGCCAAATCCACCAGAAAATAGAGGTTATTCTCATCATAGGCGATTCTGAATTCTTCAATGTCAGCTTCGGTACCAGAGAATCCACTCCCTGTGGGATAGGAATAAGGTTGAGGATTATCCGAGGCGTTGGGGGCATCTCCGCCATCACCAAGATCGTCCTGAGTGGCGTCCTTCCAAATATATTCATTTTCACTGTGGTCCAAAATTCCGGTATCATTCAATGAGGGAGGAGTTCCCCGCCAGTCGTCCAGATTTTCATCGGGAATTATAGACTTTGGGTGAGGACATAGAGTGAGAATTGCAGTTTGAATATCGGTCAGCGTCAGTACATTGTCCCCCACTACCCCATCCGGATCAGAATAGGTTACTCGAACATCATAGTACTCGCCAATCCCTATATCAGAAATCAGATACCAATAGTGGAATGTTTCACTGTCTTTTGTCATCGAACCATCATCAATCCATGAATCCTCAGACGAAAGCTTATGCTCTAAGTTTGCAGAACCATTAGCATTGGCATCGCCAGCATAAAAGGCGGACACGACGATCCCCTGCGGAGAATAGCCCGCATAAACGCCACCAACAGTGCAAACTACCGCAAGAGTGCGAATATTGGATATGGTCTGAGGATTAGGCAATACGACCCCATCGGGGTCACTATAGGTAACTTGGATATCATAATCCGTGTCAGGCGTCAAACCGGAGATAGTAAGAGTATCACTGCCGTTTACTCTTTCCATATTACCATCATTCTCCCAAGTGCTCTCCGACGACAGCTTGTGCTCTAAAGTTGCACTGCCATTTTTATTCACATCGCCAGCATAGGATGCGATCACAGTTATGGAATCAAAGGTGTGTTCTTCTGAGATGGTTTTGATTCTGGTTGCCATGGGGCCTAAAACGGTGGCACTATCTGCCACTGTTCCATCAGGTCTGATCATCCATAAATTAACAGCAAGCTCACTTACAGATAGCTTCACACAATGCAGAGTCGCTTCCGTATAAGCTGTCCAACTGCTGTGACCGGTAGAATGAAGTGGAGCACCACCGCCACCGGTGACAATGTAAGTTACACCGTTAAAGAGGATGGTTCTTTCGTATAAGTGAACGTGTCCAGTGAAGACTATATCCACACCATAGGTTTCAAAAAGTGGGCAAAAAGCATTCCGTACTGCTAAATCGCTCCCATGGTCCGGTGAGGAGCAATAGGGAGGGTGATGAAAGAATACAAAGATATAGTCCGCTGAGGATGCCGCCTCGAGATCGCTTTCCAGCCAGGTATATTGAGCACTCCCCTCCAGGTAAGAGATGTTGGTATTTAAAGCGATGAAATGGGAGTTACCGTAATCGAAGGAGTAATATTTCTCGGTGCTATCTGGGTTGTTGTAAGGTAAGAAAAGTTGATTGTAGTAGAGTGGGCTCTCTCCTTCGTGGTTTCCAGTGGCCGAATATATTGGTGTGTTCTTGGCCAGGTCTTTTATGGTATCAAAGTAGATATCCCACTGATATTGCAGGGGACCATCTTCGACCAGATCCCCTATATTTAAGACCAGCTTGGGATTTACTGCGATAATACTATTGACAACACTCAGGTGATCATCCGGATTTGTTCTGGTATCGCCATAGGCAACAAAAACGAAATCCTCATCTGGGGTAACCGCGGTCTGGAAGGTATTGTCCTCGCTGGTGGTCTCCCCGGATTTCACTTGATAATGATAGGTAGTGGAGGAATCAAGGCCAGTCAATTTGAGGCTGTGAATCATTACCTGCGAGGTATCACTTATTATGGAACCATAACTCTCGGTCAATCCATATTCCACTTCTGAATTGCTGGGGATATCCGTTTGCCAACTGACAATAATAGAAGTTTGGGTTACCGAGGAGAGATAGGGCTCACTTTTAATTACTGTGTTGGTTTGGGCAATATTTACCAGGGTGTTGTCGCCCACTTGAGGATACGCCGTTGATGCAAAAACGGCAAATGCTAGGAGAGCGAAGTGTTTCATTGCTTCTTTCCAGTTCCGGATCGACATGGTTCACCTCCTGTTGGCGTTTTTCATCTCTAAATGTAAGTTCATCATCAGGTAAAGAACCACGGTTTTTAGTGACTTTTCTCTGTGACATGTTCAATGACTCAATGGCTTTGGTTGTATAAATAGCCCGGCGTATCTCTTCCGGATAGTCAAAGAATGGGATTAGACGATTCCAGTTATTGCGCCGTGATTTACTGACTCGTTCTCTATTTCACGATGGAAGACCAGTGAACTGAACCCCGCCTGTGGCGGGGGATAATCCATCCCGAAGGGTCGGGACAAGTAGTGTCGGTGGGATGGAGCTTATCCCGCGACAGCTGGATCCCGCCTGTCCCGCCATCGGCGGGGAGCCACGATGAAATAAGCCTCTTCTCCCGTTGAGAGAAGAGGCTTTTCTATTTGCTTTCGCTACTGGATCATACTGACGATGTGGATCTAAACAAGAAACTGGAAGAATGGGAGAAGTTTTATAACCTACATTGACCCCATTCCTCCCACTCCACCTATTGCTTTATGGAGTGTTCAGGTCTAAACTTGATAGTAATTTATAGTATCAACCGTAGCCTTTAAGATCACGGTGTGACGATTATCAAAAACGGGAGTGTTGCTTCTCTAAAAGTAATTCGCATTGACCGATGGATCAACATCGCTCAGGACGACTGGTTGATCGGCCGGAGCCAGATGTTCCGCCCGAGGCCTTGTTCCCGGAATATCTCACCGAGTAGATCGGTGCTATCGGAATAAATATAAAGGAGCGGGATGTTTGCCACTTCACATAAAGATCTCCACCTGAAAAAGGGTGCTCTTGCCCGAAGCCATATTCCCTTACTGATCCATACTCTGTTCGTTTGTCTCTTGATTAGTGTCCCGGGATCGACCCTGAAGAGTGGAACAACCGGCAAAATTACCGGTCTTATTCGGGATGCCTTAACAGGGGAGGGCTTGGTCGGTGCAAACATAATTATCGAAGGAACCTACATGGGTGCAGCCACCGCTGCAAATGGATATTACGTGATCCTGAACATTCCGCCGGGTGTCTACGATGTTAAAGTCATGATGATCGGTTACACATCCATCCGGTCCACCGGCGTTAGGGTTTCAGTAGACTTTACCACCAAGCTTGACTTTCAATTGGAGCATACAGTTTTGGAGCTTGAGGAAGTTTCAGTCATCGCCGAGAGACCGATTGTTCAAAAGGACCTGACTTCCACCCTTTCCATCGTAGGTAGTGAGGAATTGGCAGAGATGCCGGTAGAGGAATTTGAAGATATCCTAATGCTACAAGCAGGAATTGTAACTGGCGCCGGGGGGGAAATCCACTTGAGAGGAGGACGAGCCAGTGAAATCTCTTATATGGTGGATGGTCTTTCCGTAACAGATCCCTTCTCCGGTGAGATCGCCATTGAAATAGAAAATACTTCCATTCAGGAATTACAAATAATTAGCGGGACGTTTAACGCTGAGTATGGTCAGGCGATGTCGGGAATAATAGATATCGTGACTAAAGAAGGGAGTGATAAATTCCAGGGAAATATTTCTTATTATTCAGCGGACTACTTGAGTGGAGACACTAATACCTACATGAATATTAGTGATTTCACCCCGAGCGATATAACAAATTTGCAAATAAGTTTTTCTGGTCCCGTTCCACTGTTTGGTAAAAGATTATCTTTTTTCCTAACGGGTAGATCGTATAATACCCAGGGCTGGCTTTACGGACGAAGAAGATTCATGCCTTCCGATTCCTCCAGTTTTCAAAATTGGGATTATAGAAATGATGACGTAGGCAGGGATGGTATTCCGAACACAGGAGACTTTGGCGAAGGTGATGGCAGTGCCACTCCCGACGAACCAAACGTTTATGTCGAAGAAACTGGGGACAATACTTTTATCGGCATGAACCCGCTCGCTAAAATTAGCGCGGAAGGCAAACTTGCCTATCGTATCTCTCCCTCCATTAAGGTATCCTACAGTTTTTTCTGGGACAAAGTTGATTCTCGTAAATATTCCCACCTATTCAAGCTTAATCCGGATGGATATTATAAACAGTTCAAACAGGGATATGCCCAATCACTCATTTGGAACCATACCCTGAGTCCCAGATCCTTTTATACCATTAAATTTTCCGACACTTTTTTTGATCTTGAAAAGCACGTATATGAAGATTCCCTCGATACTCGATATGTAGATCCCAAGCGACTGGATGATGCTTCCAATAACGCTTTTAAAACCGGCGGTACCGAGATGTGGCATAACTACCGCAATACTAGTTCGTTGCAAGGTAAGATAGATCTAACCAGTCAAATTCATGCCGCACACATGGTAAAAGTCGGCGTGGAATTCAGGAAGCACGATCTGTTTTTACACGAATTTGAAATCATTCCTAAAAAAGATAGCGCCGGGATTGTCATCAGGCCCTTTGAACCAGCTCTTCCCATTGCTGCCTCGATCGCGAATAATCGCTATCTGCACAGTCCGGTAGAGGCTGCAGCATATATTCAGGATAAAATTGAATTTGAAGAAATGATTGTAAATGTCGGTTTGAGATATGACTATTTTAATGCCAATACAAAAATCCCAATCGATCTTAGAGATCCGGACAACGCGAAATATTTTATAATTCCTCTACCTGACGATGGCAGCCGGATGGTAAGAGAAAATGAATATATAGAGGCAATGGGTGAAATTATAGATACCGTTAATGTGCGGGGTAAAGAATGGAAAAATAATTATCGAAATACAAAACCTGTTCATGATTTCAGTCCTCGGATTGGGATTTCCTATCCTATTACTGATCGAGGTGTCATTCATTTTTCCTATGGTCATTTTTCCCAGATACCAACCTTTGAGCACTTATACGACAATTCGGAATTTGAAGTCTGGCCAGGATTGACCTCCACCATGGGCAATGGCGAGCTTAAACCACAGCGGACAGTAATCTATGAAATTGGCCTTCAACAGCAACTTTCAGATAATATCGGTATTGACGTCACCGGTTTTTACAAAGATATGAGACATCTTTTGGGCATGGAGATCCTTACTACCTATACGCAGGACGTATATGGTCGTTTCATTAATAGAGATTATGGGAATATAAGAGGCATAACTTTAGCCCTGAAGAAAAGGCGGTCAAACTATTTCTGGGCCACGGCGGACTACACTTATCAAGTAGCCGAGGGGAACGCCTCTGACCCGATGCAGGTCTTTTATGATGCTGAGAGTAATAAGGAAAGTGAGATCCAGGTTGTCCCGCTGACCTGGGATCAAACGCACACCCTGAATTTTAATGTGACTCTGAGCAGGCCCGGCAGCTGGGGTCTCAGTCTCATTGGACGGCTAGGTAGTGGACTCCCATATACCCCCAAAATTGTAGGTGTAGGAGCGAGTTTTGAAAACAGTGAAAGAATACCGATTCAGTACACCTTCGACCTGAAAGCAAATCGAGAATTCAAATTTATTGGTAGTAAGGTTTCTGCTTTTTTCAAAGTGTACAATATCCTTGATCGAAGGAACGAAATTATTGTTTACTCAGATACCGGGAGATCCGGTTATACTATTGAGCCGCGTGGAAGTGTGAGAGGGGTCAATACCTTGGACGAATTCAGAACCAGACCAGATTTTTATTCAGAACCAAGACGAGTAATAGTTGGTGCATCGGTTGGCTTTTGAGATACGGCTGGCCGCAACAGATGAGAACTGGAAAAGCCAAGATAATAAAAGATCATACCTCAATGATTGATCGGGAAAGGCACAATCAATTGCAATCAATCATGCCGGGAATTGACCTGACGCGCGTGGGGAACCATCGATCTCAAGCATCCTTCCTTCCCAGTAGGGTCTACAGGCTGTATTCACCCGCTGGGAGCAAGTTAATCCGGAACAGATTGATTCCCGTTTTATGCTGTATGTTTTTAGCGATCGGCGCCGCCTATTCTCAGGAACCGTATGGAGACCCGGCCTGGAAAAAGCAAGGCATTATGGATGGTAACCTGGTCCGGACCCTTTTTTATAATCACGGTGAAGTGGCCTACTGGCAGTTGCAGCCGTCCTGTGAATGGCCCAAGGGCAGTGGTCATTCCTATTTCGATTCTGTCGCCCCGTGGGTGGCGGCAGAAGTGGTCGATATTCATGACTCCACGATCCATCCTCTGGAAGCTAATTACCGGGAAAACGTTGACACCGACCCAGAAACTGGAAAAGTGTGGGGCTGGCAGCCCCTGCCAGGATATGTGAATCTCGATCAGGATTCTCCCGCAATGAGCAATAATTCCCACACGTGGCCCGAGCGATGGCCGGGCCAGCCCGAATGGTATAACAAAGAAACCTTTGAACCCCATTGGAACGGGTATTTCGGGATGGGTGTCAAAAACGCCGATCTGGAAACGTACTTCGTGATGGACGATGCGGCTGACAAGGAGTTTGACTTCTATCCGGATTCCACTGACTTGGCCCGAGGTGGCCTGGGACTCCGTGTGGGCGTCAGGGGATTTCAATGGTCACATGTCCTGGCCGAAGACGTTATCTTCTGGCACTACGATATCAAAAACGTGGGTACCACTGACTACGATAAAGCGTTATTCGGGATGTACCTCGATTTCGGCATCGGTGGTACCGGGGATTCGAGCGACGATTTTGGCGAATATGATCCCATACTCGATATCACTTTCGCCTGGGACGGCGATGGGAAAGGTGATACCGGCTGGGGGCCCGTGGGAGTGGCCGGTTATGCCTTTCTCGAGAGCCCTGGGATCGGCGATACGTATATATATGACGAGTTTGGCGCTCTGGTGGAAATGAAACCGGGGGATGGGATAGATAATGATGATGATGGTCTGATTGACGAAAGTAGAAACAACCCCCGGGGTGGATATATCTACGGTTCAGTGGGCATCTATAATGACGGTGAGCCCAAGTGGCACTGGGAAGGTGATGAGGATGGGGATTGGGATAGTTTTAGCGATATAAATGGAAACGGGATCTGGGACGAGGGGGAACCGCTGAATGATGACCTGGGCGCGGACGGCGTGGGACCCACCGATGAGCAGTATCCCGGTCCCGATTTCGGCGAGGGTGATGGCCTGCCCACGGACGAGGAACCGGACTATAACAAGACTGATAAAGATGAGTCCGATCAAATCGGCTTAAGCAGCGTAAGAATATTCAATCTCCATGATTATGAACTCATGTGGGATGAGGAAGTTTGGAATGTTATGGCCTTTGGGGAATTTGATCACCAAGAGGGGGACGTGAACCTGGGGGCCTTATATGCCTCCGGTACCTTTGTCTTGAAGGCCGGCCAGACGGAACGATTTTCGATGGCCTTGCTTTTCGGTGAGGATAGGGACGATCTCTTACGAAATAAGATCATCGTCCAGGGTATCTATAATGCCAACTATAACTTTGCCAGCCCGCCTGAAAAGCCGACCGTGGCTGCGGTTGCCGGAGATCAACAGGTCACACTCTATTGGGACCGCAGGGCCGAGGACAGCTACGATCGCTTTCTGGACCTCTATGATTTTGAAGGCTACAAGGTCTATCGCGCCACCGATCCAGCCCTGCTCGAACCCAAGATCATTACTGACGCGTATGGTTATCGAACCTATCGCAAGGCTATCTTCCAGTGCGATCTGATCAATTTTGATAGGGATAATTTATGGTGGGTGCAAGGTACCCACCCGGCAGATATCAACGGTGTGCAGTTCGATATGGGCAATGAAACCGGTCTGGTTCATACCTGGACCGATACCACCGTGCAAAACGGTCAAACCTATTATTATGCGGTGGTCTCTTATGACCGGGGACGGCCCCCGGAAGAATTGGGGGCTGAAGGACTACCTCCCACTGAGTGCACCTCCATAATAAGTATCGACGTCCTGGGCTACGTAACGGCGACCGATAAAAATACCGTGGTAGTGATACCAAACGCCCGGGCAGCGGGCTATACCCCACCAGAAATGTCAGAAGTGCTCCATGTTGAAGGTCCCGGGACGGGTTATCTCTCTGTTGAGATCCTTGATCCTCTGAAAGTAAGAGAAAATCACACCTACCAGGTTCGATTTCATCACGAAGGTCTATTCGAGACCTCCGCTTATTCTGTTCTTGACATTACCGGGGACACACCGGTTGCGCTGATCACTGAGAGTCCATATGTAGCTATTGATTCGTTCTTGGTTGACCCCATTAGAAAACGCTATTCCCGTTTCCCACAAGAGGGGGAGGTTTTTCATGGGATGAGGCTCTCCGTCTTCAATAGCACGCTTGCGGTCAATGGGGCGGCCTCCGGGTGGACTACAGGAAGTCAAAGCAATTACGCGTTCAGGATTCAACGGAAGAATCCGGATGGCATCCTCTACCCGGCGGACTATGAGATAGGTTTCTCTGACACCTGGGTAGATACGTCCACCAATGGCATACCGGCCAGATTCACGATCTGGAACCTGACGGATGAAAAACCGAGCGAGTTTTATTTCAGGGACATCGATGGCAACGGAATTCCTGGTGACGACGCCGCGGAAAAGATTTATATCTGGGAAACGGTCGAGGATGTCGAAAAGAAAACCTGGGAAATATTCTTGGATCCCCCGGCGCCGATCATGGACACTACCTGGATCCCCCCGGACAGCATGGTCATTATCGAAATTCCTATAGAACCCATTCCCCCCGCGGTTGGTGATATATTCCTGATTCACACAGATAAACCTTTCCGTGGTGAATATGGCGACAGCCTCAATCCATTGTTTGGTGATAATTTTGAGTTTACTACGCAAGCCGCTGACATTGATACACCATCGGTAAAATCCGAACTGCTGGAACAGGTAGCTGTAGTCCCGAACCCTTATGTGGTATCAGCGACCTGGGAACCTAAAAGCCTTTTTTCTACCGGCCGCGGGGCAAGAATGGTAGAGTTTATTCACCTGCCAAAGGAATGCACTATTCGAATCTATACCGTGCGTGGATATCTGGTGGACACGATTGATCACAGCAAGGATATAAACGATGGCAGTGAGTTCTGGGATTTGAGGACCAAAGATGGAATGGATATTGCTTATGGGCTCTATATTTTCCATATTGATGCAGGGAAGATTGGTCAAACTGTTGGCAAGTTTGCGATAATTAAATGACTCCTCTAAAACAGATATTTACCACAGTGGTTCAATCTTGGTTTTACAACCGTTATCGCTTGCTATCTCTTCTCCTCCTACTTTCAACACTGACTATTCCAAATAATCTTCTTGGCCAGTTTAATATTGATGTTTCAAAGGTGGGAACAACTTCTGCACCATTCCTGGAAATTGACGTAGGATCCAAAGCAGTGGGCATGGGGAGTGCATTTGTGGCCGTTGCCAATGATGCCACCGCACTATACTGGAATCCCGCCGGCATCTCTCGCCTGCCCGGAAATGAGATGGTTTTCATTCATTCGGAATGGATAGCCGATATCAATTATGATTTTATTGGCAGCGTTTTTTCCTTAGGTAATCTTGGAGCATTAGGTATCAGTTTCATCTCCCTGAGCACCGATGAAATGAAAGTGAGGACGGTTGATAAGCCCGAAGGTACTGGCGAACAGTTCGGTGTCAGCGACTTGGCTTTGGGCGTTGCCTATGCCCGGAATCTAACAGAAAGATTTTCTATTGGATTTAATGGGAAATATATTCAACAAAAAATCTGGCACATGAGTGCTACTGGATTTGCTATTGATATTGGAACCTTGTTCACAACCCCTTTCGCCGGAATGAAAATTGGAATGAGTATATCCAATTTCGGCGGCAAAATGCAAATGCTCGGGAAAGACACTTTCGTTAATTATGATCTGGCGCCGGATCAAGAGGGGAGTAACGATCGAATACCTGCGAATTTAAAAACGGATAGATTTTCGTTACCGCTATTGTTCCGGGTTGGATTGGCACTGGACGTTTTAAAATTTAGATCCAGCCAAGTGGTTATGGCGGTGGATGCAGCTCATCCGAATGATAACACGGAGTACGTAAACATAGGTGTGGAATACTCCTCAAATGATTGGCTGTTTTTAAGGGCTGGATTTAAGAACCTGCTGATGCTTGATGGCGAAGAGGGTTTAACTCTAGGAGGAGGAATTAGATACAATCTCAGCAGAAATGTGTCTTTGAGAATTGACTATAGCTACCAGGATTTCGGAATACTGACTAATGCCCAGAGCTTCTCGTTAGCTTTAGGATATTAAGGTTCAATACTAACACAATCACTTGAGACCCCAATTTGTCTATTGACGATAACACTACTCCGCACTGTTCGGTGTCAGAGTAAAGTGGACCAAAATACTGGGAGAACTTCAGTCAAAGCATGGTGATCTCTAGTTAAAGACTAATAAACACATATTGCGTTTCCAAGATATATCTGATGCCTCATTTGAAGCGTCTCTGTCCTGATCCTCTCCCGCCGTTTCAATGCTGAATACCCATGGCATCAAATAATCTTGACATATAAGAATGCGACGGAATAACTTCCCGCAACCGATTGCGGTATTATTATGCCTCCTAGAGTAATACTACCAATAATTGCTGATTTAATTTGAGATAACTATATGAATTATGACATAATCGTATTAGGACATTTTTCGAAGGATAAACTTGTAATCCGTGGCATTGAAAAAGATGCACCTGGTGGCGCGGTTTATTATAGTGGTTTGGCTTTGTCAAAGATGAATATTCGCTCGGGAATCATTACCCTCCTTAATAAAGATGATTACTACCAATTAGACGTTTTAAGTAGTAATGGTGTTGATGTCTTTGCTTATGAATCCGAATTGACAAGTGAGATCAGGAATACATACGTTACTGACGACCTTGATAAAAGAATCTGTGAACCCATTGCATTTGCTGGAGGATTTACGGAAGAAAATATACCGAATATCGAAACCAGAGTCTTTCATATCGGTTCACTAAGGGTGGGGGAAGTATCGCTGGAACTGGTTAATTACATAACGCGAAGATTCCCTAAGGTTTCTCTTGACCTTCAGGGATTCTTGCGGATCAAGGAAGGCAATGAATTGAAGTTTGCAGATTGGCCTGAAAAAATAGACGGGTTAAAACAAATTCACACCGTCAAAGCGGATTCCGTCGAATCCGAGGTGATTACTGGTAAGAAAGACATCGCCAAAGCTGCCCACGTGATCGCCAGTTGGGGCCCCAGTGAAGTGGTCATTACTCACGCGGAGGGCTTATTGGTTTACGCGGATGGGGAAGTGTTTGAAGCGCCCTTCGTGATTCGATCTCTAGACGGACGCACAGGTCGTGGTGATACATGTATCTGCGCCTATCTGGCCGGACGATTGAAATCATCTCCTGAGGATTCTTGTAAATTTGCTGCTGCAGTGACATCCTTAAAACTGGAAAAAGAGGGACCCTTTGATGGGACGTATCAAGACATTCTGAATAAGCTAGCTAAAGACTATTAGAGCGAGGTTCTGTCAACATGAATCCTGTTAGAACGGGACAAGACCCAAGTAAGGCATCCACCCTCATTACGCACGATTGGCAAGGGCATATTTAAAAAGAAGTAACGGATTTATAGAAAAGGAAATCTAGAATGAAGAGAAGAAAACTCCTGCTAACATTATGGGTTGGCATTTTCATTAGTCTTGGAACAATGCTTATGGGTGAACAGATAGGCATAAAAACGGAAAAAGATGAGGCCGGGGATTCATCAGTTTCGCCTACTGAGTCGTTAACGGATTTTGAACTAGGGGATAGATTCCTTGATCTTTATAGAATGGGAGGGAAAAAGAATAGACAGGATTTTGAAAATGCGGTTGAGCACTACAAGAAAGGATTACAGTTTTTAGAATCCGATAATGTCTATTACACTAATCGACTTGGGTATGCATATCATTTGGAAAGAAGACTAAAGGAGGCCAGTGAACAATACGAGAAGGTGATAAGGCTGGATCCACCGCAATCGGTGACACCCGAAGAATTTGAACTGGTTATACGGTTAGCCCCCAGGCTTTATGTCAACTCGAAGGAGTTCTTCGAACTTGAGGATGTGGTAGTGATCTTGCATCCGGAAGAACCCCTCATAGAATACAGTTTTTTTTGGGACGATGATATTGGTTATCCAGGAGACAATGATCCCACGGATCATGAGAAGATCTGGATTCAATATGATCCCGAAACTGGCGACGTAGTGAAAGTATACACTTATTTTCATCGTGCTATTTTGAGCACTGAAGAGTCGCCAAAAGATGCCAGGGACCACCATAATCGAGCATTGATCAATATTCAGTGGGGGGGGCATGGTTCACTGCCGATTGGATGGCAAAAGATTCCAGCAGAACAATTTGTCGTAAGGTATGCACATATAGATGAACCTGGCACAATTGACAATATGAGAAGTAGATTTCAAAAAGATGTCAAAAGCATAAGGCGTCCCGACCATCCCCTTGCTAAGGGATGGCCTAAGAAATTTGAAGGGACTTGGGAAGAATTCATAACATTTGATAAGTACATCGATCTTCCTGAACTTATAAAAGAGAAGAAAATGGTGATCAAGAGTCGCTGGTCTAATGCAGTAATAGATCAATACTTTCTCGACTATCAATTCTTCCCTAAAAGAGCGTGGCCAATAGGTGCGCCTTAATGGTGGATTATGTTTAATGATAGCGATGCGGGCAGGGTATATTTTACCCCCTTTGGTCTATATCTGGCCTTATTCTAACTACCAGAACCCTTTGACAAACCCACCATTTTTCCATTCGCATGATGGATTCACCATTTTTTAAACCAATTCTCTACCTGTGCCCCAAAATTCTCAAAATGATCCTTGATTTCAACCCAAATTCCATTCAGTTTGGGCTGTTATTCCGTGGTTTTTGGTCAAGTCCTAAAAGTTCTGTAAAAAGGATTCAGCAGCCTCCCCCCGCCAAGGGGCGGGGTCCAGTTTCAGATCTGCTTCCTGTTTGTGATTTTCCCTTTTCAATAGCGACATATCCAGGTACTGACGGCCAGTCAGCCACTCTTCAGCCTGCTCCATGCATAACGCCCCGATTAGTCTTAGAGCCGAGTTCCGATTGGGGAAGATACGAATGACTCTGGTTCGTCGTTTCCCCGCCAGAGGCGGGGTTTGATCTCCTGGTTAAAACGCTCAAGGCCGTTGGTTGTCCGTATGCGCTTCCGGTGCTGAGGGGGAAAATTAAGACAGGTAAGAGTATCCTCTCCTTCGGCCTCTAAGAAGTCGGCTAAACCGGGGTATCTATCAGCCAGGTCGGACAACAACTGCTGTAGACGAGCAAAGCCGGTCAGTTTATCAGGGGCCAGGAAGATGTCGTCAAGCTGGCCCTTGACCCAAGCCTTGTCCCTGTTCCTGACTTTGTCCAGCACGTTCTTCTTGAAGTGTACCTGGCATCTCTGCCATTGGGTGCCGGGAAAGTGCTTTTCGATGGCACTGGTCAGTCCCCCATGTGCATCACTAATAACCAGACGAACGCCTCTGAGACCTCGCTGGATAAGGCTGTTCAAGGGGACGGTTTAACCAGGCCTGGATCTCGGTATCCAACCTCTTGCAGATCGCCGAGACCTGGGATTTGGAGAAATTCAAACCGCAAAGACTCTCGGTGATCTTTGCGACCCTCCTGGTGGCCACGCCCTGAATCACCATCTCCTGAAGACAAGAAAGCAAAGCCTTCTCACTGCGCTGGTAACGCTCAAACAGTTCGGTAGAGAAAGAACCATCCCGCGTCTGGGGGACCGACAGTAACAGTTTACCCACCCTGGTGTTGAGCTGCCGGGGCTTGTACCCGTTGCGGTGGCCCTTTCGATTCTGGGTACGCTCGTACGGCAACGCCCCGAGATGACAAGCCATCTCTTGTTCCAGATATTCTTGTCCGAATGGATCCCTCCGGGATAAGTACGTCTGCACTAGCTGCTTTAAATCCGCCAGCTGGCGGACTGGACTCTCCTGTTGTTTTTCACTATTCTTGCTATGGGTCATGGTATTCCTCCTGTTTTCTTGTTTGCCTGATAATTTGACAGACAAATCTAAAACCGGAGGGCCGTGACCCTTTTACTTCAATTCAATTTTACAGAAAATTATGGACACAACTACCGCTGGTCACCAGTGGTCAAATCCTTGCCCCATTTTCCTGCCCTGAAGTGTCATTTACCGACGGCAGGCACACGAACTTAAAATCTATTGCACTCTCATTGCATCGTAGCAAAAAGTCTCCTCGTGACGCGTAGTTCTTCTAAGCCGTGGGCTTTTAACCTGGTAAAAAAACAAGAAGCCCCACAGACCTCTCGATCCGTGAGGTTTTCTGTCAAGTTGGCAGATGCGCAACTATTTCAGCAGTGAGGCACACTCAGGGCACAGTAGCATCTTAAGCTGTTGTTTATGTTAGCCAACCGTCGGGCTCATAACCCGAAGGTCGTAGGTTCGAATCCTACCCCCGCTACATTACAAAACGCCTGGTACGCCAGGCGTTTTTCCATTACGCGGGGTAAACCCCGCTACTTACCCTACGCTGGGACGGCTCCAATGCCCGCTGTCATGGGGTTGTCCCTGATAGAGGATACACATATCTGGGCCAGGCCTGGACAGGCGGCAGCTTTTCTGCGAGGAACGAATCGAGGTGTTTGAAAAGGGATGTACGCATGGATAGAACCAGGCGTCCGGAAAAGCCGGTCACTATTTTCTGCAATGGTGGAAGCAGCCCGCCCCCCTCCATCTCCAGCAATCCGATCTCATCGACGATGAGCCAGTCGGCGGTATCGGCTGCCGCCAACTGTTCGCAACCCCAGGTTATAGCCTCGGGATAAAAGGAGAACCGGCACGTCTTGATGGGGGTCTCGATGGGGTCCATGGTATTGAGCGGGCGCGCCTCATCGGTGGCTATGCGTTTGAGGACTTGATGCCACCGGTCCTCACCCTCCACGATTTTCTCGGCAATGAGACCATCCACGTTTTTTCCCGCTGCCGTCAAAGCCGCGATCAGTTCCTTGAGCCACAGCGTTTTCCCGGAGTGGGAGTCGCCCACCACTACAATCAGGGCC